>Ga0256404_1000051_pt1 | contig 249139 bp, 187 predicted proteins | sample RumenRJG_01DNA_FD_185990 | JGI IMG/M metagenome (GOLD analysis project Ga0256404, IMG submission 185990) | Bovine rumen microbial communities from Lethbridge, Alberta, Canada - RJG_01 | ecosystem: Host-associated > Mammals > Digestive system > Stomach > Rumen | place: Canada: Alberta...
TATTGTGGAGGGAAAGGGCTTATTGATGTTACAGTAACAATATGAGAAACAACTAATATGAATATATCTTGTCGCATTGCAAATGCTGATACTCAATGCGGTCGGATTACAAATCCGCCCGAGCGGGTCCTCAGACATTTACGTCCCATTTACGGCAATTTGCGTTTAGAAGTATCGCCTTGCATTAAAGGATGCAATTAAATTTGCAGTGTCCAAATAGGAGGTGACGTGTCTCACGTCACGAAGTCACGGATTGTGACGTGGGACACGTCACCTCCTACGAGTGGAGAGATAAAGCATTTTTTTGACTTTAAAAAAGCGAAAATCAATTTCACAACTTCACATCCGTTGTAACGTTTTGGAATACAGAGAATTGCGTGTGAAGGTGCAATTTCACCCAATTTCACGCAATATCACGCAGGCAGAAACGACTTCCAATGGTGCCACTAGTGCATTTTGGGGGAGTGATTAGGGTCTAATCACTCTCTCACTTGTGCCTTTTGAGGAAGTGATTAGGGCCTAATCACTCCCCCACTTGTGCTTCCTGACCACCTCACTTGTATATATCTGACATCCTCAGGAGTGCCTTCTGACACGCTCAGGAATATCTCCTGAAAAAGACTCCAAGCGTTATATGGCTTATTGCAAACTAAAAGTCAGTCACATGTAGGGGCGTACCTCCGTGTGCGCCCGAACCGCCATCAGGCGGTATGTGTTGACGTGTTTCCGATTTCCGATGACGACATGCTGTGGATGCTAGCGGGCGCACACGGAGGTACGCCCCTACTACTTCCTGCCGGATATATAAAACTCGCCATAGTGGATGCAGGCGGGCGCACACGGAGGTGCGCCCCTACAATTTAAATGGCGGCATGCAGGAATATCGTGTCCTTTATGTCTTTTTGTCCAATAATAATATGTCTTTATGTCTAAAAAGTCCGTAGAGCCTCCATGCAGGGGCAAAAACAAATGAGGCACCATTCCGCACGAACGATGCCTCTTCTTTCTTACTTTAGTATGTTATGAAAAATTTGAGAGAATGAAACTTCACAGTTTCGTGTTGTTTTACTTAAACATGATTATTTTATAGAGAAAGCATAGAAAATTATCTTATTTGATGATGACAGAGGAGACTTCCTGCTGCACCTTTTTGATGGAATCGAGGCGTATGGAGTCTGCCTTTGCCATTGATGGACCTTCTGCATGCTTGGTGAAGCCTGTTGCTGTTGCTGGCTGCTGTCTGTCGCTGTCGCTGAAAGCCACCTGTGCTGCGTTGCCGAGTGTGAGGAATATTGCCACCACTGCTGCTGCCTTGAACATCGGCATAAGCCGTTGTGTCAGACTTATGGTGCGTGCCTTCACCGGTTTCTGCTCTCCAACCATCTCGAGCATGCGTTCGTCGAAATCGTCGCCGAGTCGGTCGGTGCGCGTTTCCTCTTTCTCATAGGTGAAGAGTGGCGCATACTGCTGCATGTCAGCGGGGATGTCTTTCTGGCAGAAGAAGGTTCTCAGAATCTCCTCTTCTTCGAGCGTTGTCTCGGCCTGCCAGTAGCGCTCAAGTAGTTGTTCGATGTATCTATAGTCCATAATTGTCTGCTTTGCTAAACTGTTGCTTTATCGTCTGGCGTGCCCTGAAGATGTTTACTTTGACCTGTTCTTCGGTGATGCCAAGGATTTGCGCAATGTCTTTGTATGCTTTTCCCTCGAAGTCGCGCAGTTGCATGCAACTGCGCTGTTTCTCCGGGAGTTGGTTTACGAGTCTTCTGACCATTTCGATTCGGTCTTTCTGTATCATCAACTCGTGAGGATTGGATGTTCGGTCGGGAGTGTCGATTTGTTCTTGTTCGAGGCTTTCGTTGTTGTTGCCTTTCTTTTTCAGTGCGTCGAGCGCGAGGTTTCTGCATATTGTCATGCTGTATGCCTCGATGTTGTCGAGCGACTGCCAGTCGTCACGTTTGTTCCAGACCTTTATCAGTGTGTCCTGCACGATGTCTTGTGCCTCTTCGTGGCTGAGAGTTATTCTCAACGCAAGGCGGTAGAGCACGTCTTTCAACGGCAATACATCGTTACGGAAACTGATATTTTTCATCTTCTCTCTATATTGATGACGATTAACTATGGGGGAAAGTTACAAAGAAACTCAAAAAAAGTGTTTTTTTATATTTAAGGAGCAATAAAGCTAAGGAAAAAGGGCGCACACTGGGTACGCCCCTATAGTAATTTGATTGTTTCCTAACTTTGTATGACCGTTCCACTCTTGCCGTCGATTGCTGTTGCCTTTGTTATTATCACGCGGGCAACGCCTGCATCGATAGCCGAGAGGGCGTTCTGTATCTTGGGTATCATGCCGCCCGCAACAGTACCATCGGCAACAAGGCGGTCGAAGTCGGCATGTGTGATAAGCGGTATCACGGAAGTGTCATCATCGGGATTGGCAAGCACACCGCTTTTCTCAAAACAGTAGATGAGAGTTACATCATAGAAGGGTGCCAGTGCCTTTGCTGTCTCTGCCGCTATAGTGTCGGCATTGGTGTTCAGAATGTTGCCCTTGCCATCGTGTGTCAGCGGTGCCATGATGGGTGTGATGCCTTGTTGGATGAGTGTCGCGAGAGCCTTTCCGTCGGCGCTCTGCACATCGCCAACGAAACCATAGTCGATGCCGTCCTTTACGGGTCGCTTGCGCGAGAGCAGGCAGTTGATGTCTGCTCCGGTAAGCCCCAGGGCATTGATGCCAAGTGCCAGAAGGCGTGCCACGAGGTTTTTGTTCACCAGTCCGCCATATACCATTGTCACCACTTCGAGCATTGGTGCGTCGGTGATGCGGCGTCCGTTCACCATCAGACTCTCAATGCCGAGTTTCGCCGCCACTGCCGTGGCACGACGACCACCGCCATGGACGAGCACTTTTGGTCCCTGTATTGCGGAGAAGTCGTGCAAGAGTTGCGCCAGCTGGGCCTCATCCTCTACTATTGCCCCTCCTACTTTTATTAAGGTAAGGCCCACCCTGTGTCCCTCCCGAGGGGAGGGATCTCCTATGTTTTCTGTATTACTTGAGGTCGATCTGTTTTGTTCCATCTTCTAAATATTATGCTTAACTCCCATCCCCTTAAAATTACCCTCGCCCCTTGGAGAGGGGATAGGAGTGAGGTCTTGGGGGTGTTTTTTATTCAAGATAGGTGTAGCCATAGAGTCCCGAGCGGTAGTTGCTGAGGAACTCCTTGCCCTCTTCGAGAGATATCTTGCCCTGCTTTACGCTCTTTGCCACCCATATCTCCAACTGTCGCACAAGTTTCTTCGGTGCATACTGCACATACTCTAAAACCTCTGCTACGGTCTCGCCATCAATAATCTGGTCGATGTGGTAATGCCCGTCTTTCACTGAGATATGCACCGCCGTGGTGTCACCGAACAGGTTGTGCATGTCGCCAAGTATTTCCTGATATGCACCCACGAGGAAGACACCCAGATAGTAAGGCTCGTTCTTCTTCAGGGCATGAACGGGCAGAGAGTGGGAGTTGTGACGGTTGGTGACGAAGTTCGCAATCTTTCCGTCAGAGTCGCAGGTGATGTCCTGCAACGTGGCGTTGCGCGTGGGGCGCTCGTTGAGCCTCTGAATAGGGAGTATGGGGAAGAGTTGGTCGATGGCCCAGGAGTCGCTGAGACTCTGGAAGAGCGAGAAGTTGCAGAAATACTTGTCTGCCAGCAACTTGTCGATGTTCATCAGTTCCTCGGGTATGTGCTTGAGGTTCTTCGCCAGCGCATTGATCTCGTGGCAAACACTCCAGTACATGGCCTCTATCTCGGCACGTGTCTTCAGGTCAACGATGCCGTGAGCGAACAGGTCGAGCACCTCTTCACGTATTTGCTCGGCGTCGTGCCAGTCTTCCAGCACGTTACGGGGCGAGAGGTTGTCCCATATCTCATAAAGGTCTTTCACCAACTGATGAGAGTTCTCGTCGGGCTCGAATTCATCGGGCATCTCGGGCAGCGAGACTGTCTCCAGCACATCAATTACAAGCACAGAGTGGTGGGCAGCGAGCGAGCGTCCACTCTCGGTGATGATATTGGGGTGAGGCAGTTCGTTCTTGTTTGCAGCCTCAACGAAGGTATAAATACAGTCGTTGACATACTCCTGAATGGAATAGTTGACAGAACTCTCGCTGGAAGGCGACCGTGTGCCGTCGTAGTCAACTCCGAGTCCGCCACCGCAATCGACGAAATCAACGTTATATCCCATCTTATGCAGTTGGATATAGAACTGTGATGCCTCGCGAAGAGCAGTCTGTATGCGGCGTATCTTTGTTATCTGCGAGCCAATGTGGAAGTGGATGAGCCGCAGGCAGTCGCGCATGTTCTTCTTGTCGAGCAGTTCAAGTGCCTCGAGCAACTGTGCACTGGTCAGTCCGAACTTCGAGGCATCGCCGCCGCTTTCCTCCCATTTTCCGCTGCCACTGGATGCCAGTTTTATGCGTATGCCTATATTTGGGCGCACATCGAGTTTCTTTGCGACCTTGGCAATGAGTTCCAGTTCGTTCATCTTCTCCACAACGATGAATATCTGCTTGCCCATCTTCTGTGCAAGGAGAGCCAGTTCTATGTAACTCTGGTCCTTATATCCGTTGCAGATAATGATTGAGTCGCTCTGGCACTGCATGGCGATAACGGCATGCAGTTCCGGCTTTGAGCCAGCCTCCAGACCCAGGTTGAATTTGCGTCCGTGAGAGATTATCTCCTCCACCACGGGCTGCATCTGATTCACCTTTATGGGATAAACCACATAGTTCTCGCCTTTGTAGTCGTACTCCTTGGAAGCCTTCTTGAAGCAACTCCACGTCTTCTCGATGCGGTTGTCGAGGATGTCGGGGAATCGCAGTAAGACAGGTGACTGAACATCGCGCAGCGACAGTTCGTCCATCACCTCCCGGAGGTCGATTTGCACCTCGTTCTTACAAGGGGTTACAAACACGTTTCCTTCTTCATTGATTCCGAAATAGGAAGTGCCCCATCCATTGATGTTATACAGTTCCTTGGAATCCTCAATCGTCCATTTTTTCATTTATTGCTGTTTTTATTGTTGACAAGTATTCACCGCCCAAGCAGTTTCTTCACTTCTTCGACGCTGATTTTTATCTTCTCGTAGTTGTCCATCAGCGACACGTCGAGATGGTGCTTCGCCTTGCTGTAGTAAGGCTCGCGCTTCTCCAGTTGCTCAACGATGAACTGCTGCAACTCTTCGGGGCTTTTCCCCTTGATGAGCGGGCGCTCCACCTTGCCCATCCTCAGATGGCTGCATAGCACCTCGGGGCGTGCCTTGAGATATATCGTCTCGCCCTGCTCGTTCAGATAATCCATATTGTCGAAGAAACAGGGTGTGCCGCCGCCGCAACTGATTATCACGTTCTCGAACTCAGCCACCTCGTGCAGCATGTTGTGCTCTATCTTGCGGAATCCCTCCTCGCCTTTCTCGGCGAAGATTTGCGCCACGGTGCGGTGCATGCGCGTCTCGATGTACCAGTCGAGGTCGTAGAACATCATGTCGAGTTCTTTTGACAGTGCCTTGCCTATGGTGGTCTTGCCGGCACCCATATATCCTATGAGGATTATCCTATTCATCGCAGAGTGTGAGAGGTTGGATTCTCGATACGTTTAGTCTTTATTCGATTTGTTCACTATCTCCATGCACTGCTCCAGCGAGAGTTCTGCTGCCTTGGCGTGCATTGCCTTCGGCAGACGGTAGTTCTTGCCGTCGTAGGCGATGTAAGGACCGAAACGGCCGTTCATCACCTCCAGTTTGGGGTCTTCGTCGAACTTCTTCAGATGACGTTTGTCGTCCTCGTCGCGTTTTGCTCCGATAAGGGCAACTGCCTCGTCGAGGGTTATCGAGAGCGGATCAGTGCCCTTAGGGATAGACACATACTTGCGGTTGTGCAGCACGTATGGTCCGAAACGGCCCGCGCCTACAGTAACCTCCTTGCCTTCGAACTCGCCGAGTATGCGCGGCAACTTGAACAGTTCGAGCGCCTCGTCGAGGGTTATTGTCTCGATACTCTTGTCCGATGGCAACTGTGCGAAGCGCGGTTTCTCGTTGTCGTCGGCAGTTCCTATCTGCACCACAGGACCGAAACGTCCTATCTTAACAAACACCGGCTTTCCGCTCTTCGGGTCGGTACCCAGTTCGCGCTCGCCAGCCTTATGGTCCTCGCGCTTCTTCATTGCCTTCTCTACGGTTGGCTCGAAGTTGCCGTAGAAGTCTTTCATCATCTTCTTCCATTCCTCTCCACCCTCGGCAATTTTATCGAACTCCTGCTCTACGCGGGCTGTGAAGTTATAGTCCATGATGCCTGGGAAGTTCTTCTGCAGGAAGTCGTTCACCACGATGCCGATGTCGGTGGGGAGCAGTTTGCCTTTCTCGTTGCCCACCATCTCCTTGCGTGTTGACTTCGTCACCTTGATGCCCTTCAGTGTGAGTACGCTATACTGGCGCTCTTCGCCTTTCTTGTCGCCTTTCTGCACATATTCGCGCTGCTGAATGGTCGAGATTGTCGGAGCGTATGTTGAAGGACGGCCAATGCCAAGTTCCTCGAGTTTGTGCACCAGCGATGCCTCAGTGTATCTCATCGGACCCTGGCTGAAACGCTCGGTAGCCACAATCTCGCGACGCTGCAGCGCCTCGCCGGTAGCCATTGCAGGCAGTGTGTGTGCGAACTCCTCCTGACTGTTGTCATCGTCGCCATTGCTCTCACGGTAAACCTTGAGGAAACCGTCGAACTTCACCACCTCACCAGTGGCGATGAAAGCGGGGTTCGGGGTGTTGCCTCCCTTGACTTCTATGGTCACCTGCGTCTTCTCTATCTGTGCGTCGGCCATCTGCGATGCTGCCGTGCGTTTCCAGATGAGTTCGTAGAGGCGGCGCTCCTGTGCCGTTCCCTCAATGGTCTGGTTGCTCATATATGTAGGACGTATTGCCTCGTGAGCCTCCTGTGCGCCCTTGGCACTGGTGTGATACTGTCGTGTATGACTGTATTCCGCTCCCCACATCTTCTCTATCTCTTCCTTGCTGGTGTTCAGACAGAGCGAAGAGAGGTTTACAGAGTCGGTACGCATGTATGTTATGAGTCCGTGTTCATAGAGATGCTGTGCCACCATCATGGTCTGGCTCACGGTGAAACCGAGTTTTCTTGCTGCCTCCTGCTGTAATGTAGATGTGGTGAATGGTGGTGCCGGCATGCGGCGAACAGGCTTTTTCTGTATGTCACTGACGATGAAATCGGCATTTTTGCACACTTCGAGGAATTGCTCCACCTCCTCAACGGTCTTGAAACGGGTGTCCAGTTCGGCCTTCACCTCGTTTTGCGAGCCATCGGCATTCTGATGACCGAAGATGGCGTTCACCCTGAAGTACTCCTCGCTCTTGAACGCCTGTATCTCGCGCTCGCGTTCAACAATAAGTCTTACGGCAACGCTCTGCACACGTCCTGCCGACAGTGCCGGCTTCACCTTGCGCCAGAGCAGCGGCGAAAGAGAGAAGCCAACGAGGCGGTCGAGCACGCGACGTGCCTGCTGGGCATTCACAAGATTCATATCGAGATGTCGCGGACTCTCGATGGCTGCAAGGATGGCGGGCTTTGTTATCTCGTGGAACACGATGCGGTTGGTTTTCTCCTCGTCCAGCCCGAGCACCTCACACAGGTGCCATGAGATGGCCTCTCCCTCGCGGTCCTCATCGGAAGCGAGCCATACCTTCTCGGCTTTCTTTGCGTTACTCTTCAGTTCGCTAACCAGTTTCTTCTTCTCATCAGGTATCTCGTAGTCGGGCTCCAGCGTCGTCGTGTCAATGCTCAGTTCCTTTTTTTTCAAGTCGCGGATATGACCATAACTCGACATCACCTTGAAGTCTTTTCCCAAAAACTTCTCAATTGTTTTCGCCTTCGCGGGGCTCTCAACTATTACCAAATTCTTCTGCATAATGTTTAAAACTTTAATTTTGGGCGACAAAATTAGAACAAAAAGTTCGCATATACCTTATTATATATACTCTTTTTAAGTTTTTTAACCATTTATACCTGGCAATACTGGATAATTCTTGAAATTTTTCCTTATCTTTGCACAAACTTTATTGACGTGCATCAAACGTGAACATTAAGTCACGTGATGTCTTGAGGCCAACAGTAGAGACATCACTGAATCTATAATATGTTATTGTTATCATTAAGTAATAGATTAACTTTTTCTTAATAAAAATGCCTGAAAGTTCGAGAATGAATGACAGGGCAAAAAGAAAAAACCGCTATGTTGAGAAACACAGCGGTTTTTTTCATTTTATGATTAAACTTTCAACAATTTTATTTATCTTTGTACACAGAAAACATTAAAAAATAAAGATATGAAAAGATTATTTGGTATTGCATGCGCTTTAATATTCCTTGCTGCATGCACAAACATCAACGGTGCAGGAAAGAACGACAACGGCGGAACGCTGAAAAGAGACAGTGTGACCGACTCAATGCGCATTAACTTGAACGGACATGACATCTCATCTACAGTAAAGATTGTGGTGCCCGTAGGCAACGAGGCTCTTAACAAGAGCATCAGGCATTTTCTCGTGGAAAGTGTCGAGGGCGACGACAACCTCAACAGTCTCCAGTCGATGGCACATCACTTTGTGGCACTGAAGACGAACGAACTGAAAGAGGACGTGTTCTGCGACGGCACACAGGACATCTGCCCTCCCCTATCTTACGACATGGTGATTGGTGTGATTTATGAGAACGAGAAAATTGTCACGCTATGCACCATACAAGACATTTATCTCGGCGGTGCCCACGGCTCTTACCTTTACGGAGGTACGACATTCAGGAAGTCAGACGGCGTGAGACTCGATGATGGTATTCTGAAGAAAAGCAAAATAGGTGAAGTGAAGAAAGAGGTGAGCCGACGGCTGGCGGAAGAATATTTCAAACGCGACAACGACGAGGACTCGCCGATGATGGAGAACGGAGTGCTGAAAACCGTTGATTTACCTGGAGCAGGAGTCTATATCGACAACGACAGCATGGTGTTCACCTATCAGCAGTACGAGATTGCAGCCTATGTTTTCGGCCTCCCCACCGTATCCATTCCGCTTAAGGAAATGAAAGAAAAGGGATGGCTGAACGACAATGCGAACTGGTGATGACAGAACATTACAGTGACAAAAAACGCCCATTTCATCGAGACAACTATACTTGTTAGACCTCTTTGAGAGCAAATAAAGTGTGGACTTTTATCTAAAAATGAAAAAGTCCACACTTTATCTTTTGCGACATAATCCACTATTGATTATTTTTGCAATGATAATTTATCGGAATCTGAAATTTAATTATCAATAGTTTAAAACTTTACAATTATGAAAAAGTACACCATGATTATGATTGCTGTGGCGGCGTTCGTTTTCGCAGCCTGCCAACCAAAACAACCAGCAAACCAAGAGACTGCAAAAACAACGGAAACAGCGGCAGCAGCAAGTGTGACACCCGAAAAGATAAAGGCCTTAGTGGATGCCGAGTGGGACTCTGTGCCACAGGCTGTGCTCGACGATTTGGGCTTCAAGGCTCTGAAATTGTTCAAGCAGGAAGTAAAAGACGCCCAGTGCGACAACCTGCAGTACTACTTTGGAAAGGGCGCTTCAGTTGAACTCGACAACGAGGGACAACTCACAAAGTCTACTGCTGACGATGAAAACGCAATAATAGTACATCTCACCGCTGAATCGGTGGCATATGGAAGCATCGCTTTCCGCAACGAGGCTGACTACAACGAATTCGCGAAAAAAGTTAAGGATATCAAGCCAAACGAAGACGGAGAGGGAATGGAATTTGAGGCTATAGGCAAAGACCCTGAGATGAGCGGCTATGAAAAAGACAAATGGTTCTTTGTAAACTTCACCAACGACAAGTAAGAAACAGCCTGAGACGGTTTGAATTTTTGAATTAATTAATAATGCAATTAAAAATCTGCCAAATGAAAAAAGCATATTATTTCTTGCTGATGTCTCTTGTAGCATTCCCACTGACTATCTTGTCATGCACTTCTTCCGCAAAAAAAGGCGAGTCAAGCGAAGCACCTGCCGACAGCACCTCAAAAGAGAATACAGCTGATGAAGAGAAGGTATCGTTCACCGTGAAAGGTGTCACTTTCAATATGATTCTTGTAAAGGGAGGTACATTCGATATGGGAGCAACCGCTGAGCAGGGAACAGACGCAAAGGCTGACGAAAAGCCCGTTCACAGCGTGACACTATCCGACTACTACATCGCTGAGACAGAGGTGACTCAAGCCCTCTACGAGGCTGTCATTGGCTCGAATCCTGCAGACAGTGTGGGAGCAGAACTTCCCGTGGTATTAGTAGAATGGGGCGATGCCGATTTGTTTGCCAGCAAACTCAGCGAGCTCACCGGTCGCAAGTTCCGCCTGCCCACCGAGGCAGAATGGGAATATGCCGCACGCGGAGGCAATAAGAGTAAAGGCTACAAGTATGCTGGTTCAAACAACCTTTCTGACGTTGCATGGTATAACGACATCGAAGGCGGAAGCCATGCGGTGAAGGGGAAGGCTCCCAACGAACTGGGTATCTACGACATGAGCGGCAATGTGGATGAATATTGCGCTGACGACTATGCTCCCTACAGCAAGGACAGCCAGACCGACCCGAAGTGCGAACTGAAGGACGGCGGTGATGTTACCGTGCGTGGCGGTAGCTTCGTGAGTGAAGCCAGCGACTGCCGTGTATCAAGGCGCGGTTCTTCTCGCGGATATGTCTTTGGCAGTCTCGGATTCCGCATCGCTATGGAAAAGTAACTAAACTACAAATTAATCATAATATCATAACAGAAAAAAGTAATGAAAAAGTATCTTTTAATTGCATTCATGCTCGTCACAACTATGTCGTTGGCGGCACAGACTTTTAACAATCCACGTCATCGTACCAATAACAAATACGTGAAAGCGTCAAAGGTAGTGAGAAACAAAGATCATACTGTTCTATACATAACAGTTAATTACCCCGACGCAAGAAATGTATGGATTGATGCTTACCCTACCCTGACAGACGAGGTTAACGGGAAAACTTATACAGCGAAAAGAGCTCTGAACTTCAAGTTTGGAACGAGATATACATGTCAGCCAAACAAGTCCTATACTTACCAAATTGAATTCCCACCTATTCCAAGGTCTGCCAGTTTGGTTACCTTTAGAGAAAAAGGCAACGGAGGATGGGTTCTTACCAACATTGCTGTTCCTGTAAAAGAAAAACCAAAGCAGCAACCGAAGACACAGAGCACCAACCAAGGCAAGACCATAATTATAAACATGTAACGAATTTTGCCTTTCGTACTGTGAGAAAGGCTATGTATATATGAAAGGATAACCCCGAAACAGGGATTATCCTTTCTTTTTTATTGTATGCCCCTCTCCATTCCTGTATTCTGTCACCGACATTCCTGTCATCTTCGTGAAGATGCGGTAGAAATAGGGGCGGTCGTTGAAGCCTGTAAGGTTGACAACATCGTTTATCTTTATCGACGGATTCTCGTCGATGAGCCGTTTCGCCTCTTCTATGCGCATGCCAATGCGCCAAGTGCGGAAGTCCTCACCCACATAGTTGTGAAAATACTTGCGCAGGGCGGTGCTGTTAGTGCCCAGTTGCCTCGCTATCTCTTCCACCGAATGGTCAGACTCCACGTATTTCTTCTCGCGCACCCATTCGCTGATGCCCGCTCTGATCTTCTCAACCTCAGCCTGCGACATTTTCTCCTTCTCCGCACTTTGTTGACTCACGTGTGTCTCACTCTCGTAGGCGCGCACTATGAGCTGTGCGTACTGTTGATAATTAATGAAGGAGACGGTGACAAAGAGGAAATATGCCGTAAAGAGCAACGTGAGCAAAACGTTTACCATGTGGTTATCGATAATGAGCAGCAACGCCAAGATGCCCACCGCCAGAGCCGACCAAAAAATCCACTTTATCCATCGCATGCGATAGAGCAGTTCTTCTTCCTCATAGAAATCCATCATCTGCTTCTGGAACACCTTGTAGCTCCTCACAAACAGCCATGTATATGCCGCCATCAGCGCCACATAGCCGAGAATGCACACATAGTAAACAACGTAAAAGGCACTCAGGGGGAAGGTGAAACGCGCTATGAAAAGGGAAGCAGAAACCAAGAATACAACCGAAAGTTGCAGCAACACACGACGCACGGTAACGATTGCTGGACGGATGAAAATGAGTGCCAACATGGTGAACATCACCGCCTGGACACTGCCGATGAATATCATCATCACACCGGTGAGTGCCTCTTGTTTGCCGTCATACTCCATACCTGCCTGAAACATATTTGCAATACCAAAGGCAACGAACGCAGCACACAGGCACCAGCGCGCAGAGCGATATTTCTTCAGCGACTCATCCTGGCGTATCGTGACACCAAGAAGCACCAAAGAAAGAACTATAGACATGACGGCACATGTGAAGAGCGTAAGAGAATAGTATACTGGCATTGTACTTTCATGGTTTGGATTGCAAAGGTAATTAAAAATCCTAAAAAAACGAACGCATTACATAAAAAATTATGCCGAATAGTGGCATTTCGCATGCTGTGTGATATACCTTTCGGCTCCACGATTATATACAATTGGGGATGCCAAAGGTGGCATTTCGCATTGCAAGAGGTGTAAACTGCTTGATAAAATGTTGACTTTTTATTTTAATATAAAACTCCACACTTTTTATTTGGAGGATAAAACTATTTTACCTATTTTTGCAAGGATTTTTATCAATTCTGTTGAATGACCTAAAAACATATATGACTATGATGAAAAAGACTTTATTGACAGTTATCGCCATTGCAGCTATTGCGCTTTGTGCTTGTCAGACTCAGGGAAACAAAATCGGTGCAAACGCAACCGACATCGGCGGCAAAACGTGGACCGATGGATTCGAGTTTTTCACTGCCACGAAATGTGACAGCGGATTCAACTGCGAGGGAGGCACCCTGCATGAGGGCGGCTTGTTGCTCATGCTTGTGCCTACAGAAGAAGGATTTGTCTCTGCCAAAGGTTTCAGAGGCGTAGACAAGAACGACTCCGACTATTGGGAAGGCTTTGTCTTCAACGGTGAAGAGGGCGAGAAATTTCTGCCGAAGAACTTCAACAACAAGACAATGCTAGTGAGATACGACAAGAACGGCAAGGCCATCGGCGTTTACTATGAGACAACCGGCATGCTCGAGACAATGAAAGCCGACATCATTCGTTATGTGTTCAGCGGAGAGTACACTAAACCTGACGGCACGAAGGTGGTGTTCAGCGCCGATAAACCTGAAGTGACAGGACTGAGCGCAGAGGTCACAAAATACGAGATTCCTACTGTTTACGACATGCCTGGCGCATTCGTAATTCTAGGAAAAGACGTGTATAAAATAGACCGCATCGAAGAAGGAATAACGGTGACACCTGTGAAGCACGACCCGCAGGATGAAGAACTTTGGGAAGAGGCGGGCAGTCCGATGACGCTGAAGCGTGTGGCTGGCTCAGACGACCAGACAGGCAACTTGTCGAAAGAACCGTTGACCACCTCGCAACTGCAGTATTTCACCAAGGGAGAGCGCCAGAAGTTGCTCGACGCAATAAAGGCAAAAGGCGACAAGGCAAGCGAGATAGAGACCATCAACATGCAACTGCTTGAGAAAATCGCTGCCGATGAAACAGAATAAGCTTATTTGAAACAAAACTTTAATAAATAACTATGAACAAAAAGGGATTCTTTGCTGGCTTGGCCATCGGTATTATGCTATTGGGGGCTTGCCAGGATCAAGGTAAAAAGGCAAGTGAAGAAAAAATCGACCTCACTGGTACTACTTGGACCGACGGTCTGTATTTCTTCAATGTCGTAAAATGCGACAGCGGTTATAACTGCGAGGGCGGAAGCACCCATGAGGGCGGCATTATGTTCATGCTCGTGCCTACTGACGACGGGTTCGTGACCGCTGAGGGAAACAATGGCGTAGCAAAGACTGACTCCAACTACGCTACCGGATATTGCTTCGATGGCGAAGTGGGTTACAAGTTTGTACAGAAAGTGTTTAACGATAAAAACGTACTCATTCATTACAACAAGGAAAACAAGGTCATTGGAACTTATTTGCAAACCACTGACATCATTAAGACTATGAATGCCGATGAGCAGCGTTATCTACTCAGCGGTGAGTACACTAAGGAAGACGGCTCAAAAGTTGTGTTCGATGCTACCAAGTTTGAGGTTACAGGCCTGAACGCAGACGCTACTGCCATTGATTTCATCTTCTCATACGATTTGCCAAGCGGTTCTTTCAAGTTGGGCAACGAGGCATACAACGCAAAACGCACCGATGAGGGACTGATCCTGCAACCCATCAAGCAGTCGAAAGAAGACGAGGAAGTATGGGACGAGGTTGGCAAGCCAATGGTATTAAAGCGCTTTCAAGGTTCGGATGATCAAACGGGCAATGTTTCAAAAGAAATCCTCAACTCCTCACAGTTGGGCTATTTTACAAAGAACGAGCGTGCGAAGATACATGAAGCCCTTAAGGCAAAAGGTGACAAGGCCAGCGAGATTGAGACTATCAACATGCAGATGCTGGAAAGGTTGATTGAAAACGATAATTCTATTGAAGACTAAGTTCAGAATAACGATAACTATTTATTTGGTAATTATGAATATGAAAAGAATAATCAGTTTATGTAATCTGTTCTGCGTGGCGGCATTGGGATTGGCCTTCATATGCTGCACAAATAATGCCCCTGTCAAGGAACATGAAGGCAACAACACAGAAACTGCGGTGTCGGACAGTACTGGCATCGTTGCGGCAGTAAACAACATCAAGTCTCATAAGGAGGACATCCAGGCATTATGGGAGTTGTCCATAGGGAAAGACAAGAAATTCACTAAATACGCACTTGCCAACGACTATGTGGTATTAGGCACTGAAAACGGCAAGGACTGTCTGCTGCTCTCGTTCTTCAAAGATATGAAAGACATTGACAACTTCGATGGAATAGAGTTGAAAGAAGGACAAGAAGCCTCTTTCCAAGGCAACGCACTTGTAGTTAAAGAGAACGAAAAGACCACCTACTACGAGATAACTGAGCACGAGGGGTTCAACCCTCTCTTCACCGTGACAGAGAAGGACGGCAAGAAGACATACACCGACGACCTTAACAAACCATATCAAGAGAAAGACGCACAGGCATTCATAGAGAAAATAGGCAAGGAGACTGCTAAGCCACTCGCCGACATCATGGGAGAATGGAATAATTTATAAACAATTAATTAATAACATGAAAAAAATTTTGTTTTTAGCAAGCATGATGGTTGTTCTTGCTGCTTGCACTAATGTCAAGGATCCCGCTGTTAAAGAAGAAAACGGGGCAATGAAAATGGATAGTGTAACAGACTCTATCAGCGTCATGGAAGGTAAACACCAACTCACGGCAACTATTAAGATTGTCGCACCTGTTGGTAACGAAGCACTTAACAAGAGCATCACCCGGTTTATAATGAAAGCGATAGATGGAAAGGCTTCTGTTGACTCTACCGACATCAAGGCTATCGCTCATTATTTCGTGACCTCTACGATTGATGATTTTAAGAAAGATGTGCAGGAAGTAGGCCCAGAGGATGCTCCACGTTCTTATTTTCTGGAGATAGGCAAGTCCTATGAGAACGACAAGGTTATCACCATGAATGCTAACCACGACGTTTATCTTGGAGGTCCCCACGGATCCTTCATCATTAACGCTACGACATTCAACAAGGCAGACGGCCAAATTCTTGGCAATAATATCCTGGCACAGGACAAACTCGCCGACGTGAAGAATCAAGTGACCAAACAGCTGCAAGACTTCTTCAAAGACATGATGGGTGAGGATTACGAAAAAGACTCTCCTTTGAAAGAGAACGGCAAAGAAAAGATTGTGGAATTGCCGGAGAATGGCATATTCATTGAAAACGACAGTGCAGTGTTCGTATATCAGCAATACGAGATTGCACCATATGCTTTCGGAATCCCCTGCACCAAGATCGCACTGAAAGACCTGAAGAAAAACGGATGGTTGGAAGAGGAGTTCGCCAAGACTGTTGAGTAACATTAAGGAATGTCGCTAAACATACTCACTTAACCATTTAGCGACACCCTTACTTATACTTTGGAGCCCGAATAATTCGGGCTCCAATTCGTTTATAGGCACCCACACAGCATCGGCAGCATCATCATGAGCCTCAGCACAGGCTGCATTGTCAACGGTGCAAAGATAGAATGAGTCGATGGTGGGGATATTCAAACCACTATACAGATAAGTGTTTGGCAACGAGAAAAGGAATTTCACGGAGGTGACGGTGAGCCCTGTCTCTTCCTTTACCTCACGCATCACGCCCTCTTCTGATGTCTCACCGATGTCACAGAAACCGCCAGGAAGGTCGAATGTGCCCTTCGCAGGTTCCTTGCTGCGGCGCACCACAAGCACCCTGCCCTGCTCATCTACAATGAACGCGGCCGTAGCAGCAGAAGGATTCATGAAAAACTCGAACCCGCACTTCCTGCACTTCTTGCTCTTCTCCGAGTTCTCCTGGAACTCACTCGACCCGCAAATGGGACAATACCTGAACCTTTCCAACGGATGTTTCATCTATACGGACTTATTAGTTATATAAGGATTTACCAATTATCTGTTCGGAATGGGAAGAGAGGCAGGCCTGCTGCATTCTTGAGATTGCCTATTTCAAAGTTACGGAAACAATAGCGGACGGCTACGGGATTAGGAACTTCGGGCGACCAAATCTTTATTGTCTCGTCCCAGTATCCGCCGCCAGACTGCCAGAAGTGCTCGGCAATGGCCATGTGGAACTGGCGGTCCTCACCTGCAATCTCAAAGCCTGAGATTTCGTCGAAACGCGATATTGCGCCGTAATCGTTGTTGAGGTGTATGTGAATGGCACCGTCAATCACCTTCATATCCTTGAACGAAGGGCTTTGGCACCACATCTCCTTCATACCGTAAGTGCCGTTCAGCGCGAGCAGTGCCAGTCGCTGGCCCACCTGACGCTTCTGTGCCGGGTGTATCTGCTTGCTCTCGTATGTATAGGCGAGGTCGTTGGTGCACACCAGGCCGCTGTTCGGGATAATCTGGGAAGCGCGGAACTGCTGTTCGCGTAGCAAAGCACCGGCGGTGCCATTGGAGTCGTCATACCAATAAGGAGCGATTTCAACGAAATAGAAAGGTATCTCGCCCAGTCCGAACTGGCTGCGCCATTGGTCAACAAGAATCTTCATGCGGTCAGAATACTGATTGCCTGGGTCGCCCACATTAGAGCAACCTTGATAGTAGATGATGCCCTTTACGGTATATTTCAATATGGGATTGAACGTTCCGTTGCCCCATACCAGTGCACGGTGATAGTCCCATTCGCGCTTAAAAGCGACGATTCCATCGGAGTCTGTCGGCTCGGTGGTGTATTTCTCAAGGTTCTCCTTGGTGAGCCAACTCTCCACTCTCGTACCACCCTTGTTCGCCATGATGAGTCCCACGGGAATGTCAAGAGCCTTGTTCAGTGTCTTGGCGAAGAAATAGCCCGTTGCCGATGCCTCGCTGATGGTTTGCGAACCTATTTCCTTCCACTCGCAGTTGGCATCCTCGAGGGGTGTCATGCTCATCACGCTCGGTATCTTAACGTAGTGTATTCCCTTATAGTTGCGGGCATCAATCACCTCGTCCATATAACCTTCCACAGGGCATTGTCCGAAGCCCTTCATCGGCATTTCCATGTTGCTCTGTCCCGCGCAAACCCATACCTCGCCGGCGAGAATATTGTTCAGTGTCAGTTTTTCACCATCGTCGAAGGTGATGCTCAGCGGCGTGTAACTGGCGGCAGGAGTGCGCACCGTAAGTAAAAATTTGCCCATTTCATCGGCCTTCGCCTCATACTTGGCGTTGCTCCAACTCACCGTGACCTTCACTCGTGCTCCCGGTTTTGCCTCGCCCCACAAGCGGGCGTCACTATTCTGTTGAAGAATCATGTTGTCGCCGAGCACATGCGGCAACTTCACCTTGGCTTGTGCGCCGGCCACAACAAGTGCCAGCGCAGCAGTAAACAGTAATTTTTTCATTATTCTAATAGGTTTTGAAATAAATTTGTGCAATATTACAAAAAAAATGGTATCTTTGCAAATGTTTAATTCAATTAAATGAAAAATCAACACCTATGAATATCAGGACAATACTGCTTACAATCGGAATTATGACTATCTCTGCAACAGCATCGGCACAGAAAGTGTTCGACATCGACCTGTGGCCAAACGGACCGAAAGAGAAGAGCGTGGACAGGGAAGACACCGCGCGCGTTCGTGTCTTTCTGCCCGAAGAGAACAGGAACACGCGCCGTGCCGTGGTAATATGTCCGGGCGGAGGATACTCGCATCTGGCAATGCAGCACGAAGGGTACGACTGGGCAACGTTCTTCAACAAGGAGGGCATCGCAGCCATAGTGCTGAAATACCGCATGCCTCACGGCAAGTACGAGGTGCCCATCAGCGATGCCGAAGAGGCAATGCGACTGGTGAGACAGCATTCGGCAGAATGGCGCATCAACCCCGATGACGTGGGCATCATGGGCAGTTCGGCAGGCGGACATCTCGCCTCAACCATCGCCACACATTCGGTGAAAGAGGCTAAACCAAACTTCCAGATACTCTTCTATCCTGTAATCTCGATGAATCCCGAGTTCACCCATCGCGGCTCTCACGACAATCTGCTCGGCGAGAAACCACGAAAGAAACGCGAAATAGAATACAGCAACGACATGCAGGTGAGCCGCACCACGCCGAGAGCATGGATAGCACTGAGTTTCAACGACGATGTGGTGATGCCGATAAACGGCAGCAACTACTACACCGAACTTTACAAGCACGACGTTCCAGCCTGCATCCATGTCTATCCTACGGGCGGTCACGGCTGGGGATTCCGCTCCTCGTTCGACTATCACATCGAGATGCTGCTCGAACTGAAGGCCTGGCTCAAGAGTTTCTGACAACTACAAGCAGGCGAATAACGGCAAACGAAAAGTCGCTTCATAACCTCTTGGCTTTCAAGAAGATACAAAACGGCTAACAATGTTATTAACTTTGTTGAACAAAGTTATTAAGATTGTTCAACAAAGTTAATAACATTGTTTCGCGGTTTGATATAGTTTACATTCCGATTGATGTCCTTTCGCCTATTCACTCCAAAACGGAGGGAAGCGCATAAGACGTTTATCGTAATCGTAATTCAGTTTTATCTTGCCATTCTCCGACAACTCGTCAACGGTGGTTTGCGGCAAGTTGCCCCTGGTTTCCGCTATTTCGAGAGCGATGTCGAGCATCTCGTCCCAGAACCACTTGGCGTACTGACTGTCTTTCTCGTCGGCAGCGATAGAGCCGGTGTAGCGCACATCCTTGATATCTATGGTCACTCTGAGTTGCGTTCCGCCATTCAGAGAAGTCACTATCTCATTCTCCTTGCGCTGTCTTTTCAACTGGCGAGCCCATCGCTTGTCTTCTTTCTTTTTGCGCTTAACGTCCTGCTTCAGCCTTTTGTAGATTTTGGTTATTACGGAGTCGCCCACCTCCTGCTCGTAGGAGTTGACATCTACATTCAGTACTCGCTTCTGTCCCGAGCCTTTCTTTACTAAAGAAAAGGTATTGTTGTGAGCCCTTACCCCCGAGCCGTGCTGAGACTTCATCAACTGTCCGTATTTCACGTAGAGACGAACCTCTGGTCCATAGTTGTTATATTCCACTTTGAAGATAGTCTTAACGCCAGGATTCTTCTCCTGTGCATTCATCGTGACACACAGGAATAGTGAAATTGTTATTATTACGAAGAATCTGCTGTTCATAGTTTGTAGGATTTAACGGTTACTGTCTCTTATATATTTTTATCTTGAATGGCAACGAGAATTTCCCGTTTTCGGTCATTTCATCGACATCTTCCTGCGAATAGCCGCGAACATAGGAGTGGATGATATCGCTGACTTGCTTCATCTTCTCCCAGAAATCGGAGTTATAGTCGGAAAATTGGTCAACTGTTTTGGAAGCATACATGAATTTCACATCCTTAATATTGATTCTCACCGACCGCATGTTACCACCAAAACGGTCGATTTCATCGGGATGATTCTTCATATACTTCTCTCTCTTCCTCTGCAATTTCTTTACTTCCTTTTTCTTCTTAGCGACTGCTTTCTTCAGAATAGGATAGATTACATCAATTACTGAGTCAGACACGACAGGCTTATAATCGCTTAGATACACCGAGTGTTTTTCTCCCGCCGATTTCTCAACCATATAAGCCACCCTTGATGTCTTTTGCGTGAAAATCCTTAAATATCCATTGTCCTCATAAAGCGTGCCATAAGAGTTGCTCTCTATTCCCGCCCCTTCTGCAAGTGAGAACATCATGTTTGTTTCATTTGGCAGCAGGGTCATCTTCTGAGCCATAGCCGTCAAGCCCACAAGAAGAAGGGTGGAAACAACTAATAGTCTGGTTGTTCTCATAACTGTATTGTTTTAAGATTCTCAAACAAGTTTGCCACGTATCACTTCTTTCTCTTGTACTTGTAGGTCACCTCCTGGTCGAAGAGGAAGTTGAAGATGTCGAACACCTCTTGTGGACCAAGTCCGTTTCTGCCGCCAGAGGAAACAGCGGGTTTCCCAGGCAGTTGCAGAGTGACATTCCACCACGAGCCACCTGTAAGTTGCTCTTCTTCCTTCGTGGTGTAGTATTTCTCCATCTCCAGCAGTTTGCCCTCCTCTATCATGGCGATAACCTTGTCGGCAACGGTTTTGTCCACCTTCGTCTCTATTCCCGGAATCATCTGTGCCCTGAAGGCTCTGCCCTCCGCGATGTCAATGTCGAAGTGTCCGCTGGCAAACATCTCGTCGGTGCGTTGTTTCGACAGAGCGATGGCCCTGTCCATGTCAATTCTGATATCGTCGGTACGCACTGCCGTAAGCATATAGTCGTTGCCTATCTTGCGCAGTCGAACGCCCGTGGTTTCGCGTCCGTGTTCCTCAAGATAAGAGAAGATATTCAGTGTGTCCACGGGCACTTTCTTCTTCACCACTCTTTTCTGTGTCGATTTCGCTTTGTAAGACTTGCGTTTTTGTGCATCTGCCGTTACCACTCCCACAACGAGCAGGCATAGGATAATAATCATTAGTTTCTTCATAGTTGTCGTTTTTTAGATGGTTATTACGTTTTAAAACATTTGTGGCTTGCCTCACCTTATATTATAATTAGGTGGAGCAAGCCACAATAGGTAGTGTTGTTAGAGAAGGCTTTGCAGTTCAGCCTCGAAGTCCTTCACCTGAATGTCTCGCTTGTAGAGCGTGTTGGTGCGGTCGATGAGGAAATACGTCGGTATTGCCTGCACGTTATACTTCATCAGGATGTCGTCGGCGTTGGCCTCAGATGCCCTCACGCTAATCCATGGTAGTGCCGCCGTCTGCTGTTTCCAGAAGTGTTCGTCGGCATCGAGACTTATCTGGAAAATCTCCAGTCCGCGCTCGTGATACTTATTATAAATATCGCGCAGCATCATAATCCTCTCCATGCTGTTGTCGGAAGCAAAGACATGGAAGTCGAGAATCACCACCTTGCCCTGCAGGTCGGTGAGTTGCCTCATCACACCCTTGTTGTCGGGCAACTGTATGTTTATCAAGTTGCTTGCCACCAGTTTCGATGGGTCTATCTGTATGCCACTGTTCTGCATTATCCTCTGGTTCTTCATTCCCTCGATGGTGATGTTATGAAGGTTCTGACCGCGCAGAGAATTGGGGTGATAGGTGTCCCAACTGGTTGCCACGGCACCGAACACCTTCACGTCATCGGGGTCTTGGCGCGGGTTGAAGATGAATGTGTTGCCCAATGTCTGGAACAGCGCGAAATACGCATACGACTTCATCGGCTCCTTATAGATGTAGTTGTCCCTGATTTCCTGCTTATAAGCATACACCACCTTACGTATCGAGTCTTCGGTTGCGTTGACTCCCATCGTCGGGTTGCGGCTTATCTCTATTGCCTTCTGCTGCAATGCCATCTGCTTCAGCGTCAGTTCCTTTATCTTGGAGCAGTTCTCCGAACCCTCCACTGTGTAGTTAGAAGCCATGCCGGGATACTCAGCCTTCACGGTTACCGTCTCTGTAGAGTCGATGCTGATATTGATTATCTGTGCTGCTATGCGCAGACGATAGAACTCAGGGGCATCGGGCTTGGCACCGCTGAAACTGAAAGCGCCGTCCTCACCGAGTTTCACCGAGTCGGTCTTCACCGGACCGTCAAGACTCATGTTCTCAAGATAGAGCACCGAGTCCTTGGCGTTAGAAATGTTACCGTTTATCTGGAATTTCCCCTCCGTACACGCTGTGAAAGCCACTACCGCCGCAGCGCAAGTGACAGTTTTTATAATGTTTAGTTTCATATCGTTGTTTAAGTTTCTCGTTTTCTGATTGCAAAATTAGTGGAAAATGATGGCATTACAAAACAAAAAGTCATTTTTTTCACAATCAGCCATCATCCAACTCCCCTTATCCAACACCCAAACGACGAAATACCAAAATATGAGTATTGCAGGAATTGCTGGATATGCGTACCTTTGCATGTTGGATTATATGAGAGGGAAACAGGAAAAGAACGAGAATAAGATAACAACCTAAGTATTTTAACATGAGAAAAATCTACTATGTACTGACTGCGTTGCTGGCAATGGCGTGCTTGGCAAATGCACAAGTGAGAAAAGAAATGCGCAAAACCGATGCGCAGCAACTGGAAAAACCCGTGGCAAAGCCCGCCACAGCAATCACCAGCAAGGGATTCACCGCCAACTGGGAACCAGTGACTGGTGCCGAGGGGTATGCCGTATGCGTGTATGAGAAACAGGAAATAACATCATCGGGCGACTACACCATCATTGACGAAGATTTCGCCGGAATCACACAAGGGTCGCTGATAGAGCCACTCGGTGGCGATGAAGAATACGTCAACCTCGACGATTACGGCTATGCCTTTTCTGCCGGATGGTCGGCATACGGATTCCCCAACTTCGTGCCAAGCATGGTGGCAGGACTCGTCTATTCGCCTTACATCAACCTTGAGCACAACGGTGGAAAGTATAAAGTGATTATCACCACCTACAGCAATGACAAAGACATCATACGCGTGGAGAGTCACGGCAGTGGCGAGAAGCAGCGTGTGGAGTACGAGGTGTCTATACCCGGCGGCGGAGCAGGCATCTACGAAAAAGAATTGGAGTTTGAGAACGGCTGTGAAGACCTTTTCTTCACAGTCATCAACAACACCGCAGAGGTGGGACAGGCCGACTATCTAGACCGCGTGCAGGTGATTCAGCACCTTGAGGCTGGCGACACATTCTATTCGCTTGTTGCCATCGACGAGGGCATTGACGCTGAGACATCGGCAGGAAACACCGTGACTTCAAAGACTTTCGACGATGCCACGAAATATGCCTCCAATGGAGTGAAACAACTATACTACACCATTCAGGCCGGTGCCTATAATTTCGGGTACGACGAGAACGGACAGATGACATACAACTATGTGCAGTCGCCAAAGTCCGACCGAGTGATGGTTGACCTCGAGAACAAGACTTCTGAGGTGGAGACTGCCATCGACGACACCCCAGGAAGGCTCTCGCTGGGCAACTATGCCGACCTTGAAGAGTATGGCGACGAACCAGAAAACCTCTATCCCGACGGCAGTTACTGGGAGGTGGCACCAATGAACTTCTACGTGAGCAACAGTGGTTCGCAGACCGTATTGCCAAAAGCCGACATCGCACAAATGGCGGGGAAGAACATCACAGCACTCAACCTGAGGATGTTCAACATGGCCGATTACAACGACTATACACGCGAAGTGACCATATACATTGGCGAAACAAACAAGGAGGGATTCAGCAAGAACAGCGGAAAATACCGCTACTTCGACTACAACGGACAGCAACCTGTGTTCAGCGGCACGCTCTCGGTGGAGGAGACATACAACTGGTACGGCATGATGGGACCAGAATACACCCTCACCTTCGACCGTCCTTTCTATTATTCGGGCAAGAACAACCTCGTGGTTACGGTGATAGCAAAGGGCGACAACTGCTCTGACGGCGGGTTCTACATCAACTTCCCACGTGTGGAAGGCACCTCCTCGAGCACCATCAACTTTGAGGAGACCATCGACCCAATGGAGACTCTCAGCGGCAGCCTGCTCTCGTCGGGCTCGGGCGTCTCTGCCATCGACATGCCTGCTGTGGCTTACGATTATGTTGGTGCAGCCGCGCCCGACAGCACCTGGACAGCATTCACAGCAAAATATGACACCGACCTCAACATCGCAGGACTCGATGCCTTCAAGGTGACTTCGGCAACAAACGGCAATATCACCTATGCCAAAGTGACCGAAGCACCCGCAGGAACAAGCCTCGTCATTCGCTCTCTTGTCAGCCCAGCACTCTACTCCACAGCACAGGCAGCAGAGACAATCACCGACAACCTCATAATGAAGAGCGACGGTACGGCAGAAAACAACGACAACACATACATCTTCTGCGAGAAAGACGGTAAGTGGGGATTCTACCATGACAGCAGCGTCACTATCATTCCAGAGGGAACTCTATACGTCACAGCAGAAAACAGCGACGAACCAGGAGAGGAGCCAGGAGACGACCCGCAGCCAGGAGACGACAGCGTACTGACACTCGGAAACTTCAACGGCAACCAGAACGATGCTGTGGCATACGATGGCTTCAACAACTATAACTCGCCCCTGACCTTCAACTATCGCAACAGCGGCACACAGACCATCTATCCCGCTGCATGGCTCACAAAACTTAACGGCAAAGCCATCACTTCAATGACATTCTCTGGCATATCATCAGCATACACCGAGTCGGCTTACCAGAGCACTGTGAAGGCTTACATCACCGAAATAGACGACGAGACGTTCCCGTACAACGGCGAGTCGGAGCACTACGAATGGATTCAGACAGAGTATGCCGAGCCACAGACAACACTCGAGATGACTGCCGACTTCCAGGAGGCATACTACAACGGCGAAGACTTCCACCTCGTGCTGAACTTCGAGGACAAGCCTTTTGTGTATAACGGAAAGTCGTTGCTCATTACCATCACTAACGAAAGCGACAACTATTTCGACTTCTCCACCGACCTCTTCCAGTTCTACTTCGTGTCACGCACAGCGGGAGAACCTTACCGCACGGCGATATTCGCAAGCGACAGCGACACATTCCTTGCCAACTACGGCAAAGACCACGCCATAAAGTCAACAGACAACGAAATGCGACTGGCAGAGGCTCCGGCAGTACAGTTCACACTCATCAATGCCGACGACGTACCTACAGGCATAACCGAGCATGACGCAGCACTGCACCCATCACACAACGCCTGCTATAACCTGCAAGGACAGCGCGTAAGTCCCAACACCAAGGGCTTCGTGATACAGAACGGAAAGAAACGTATTAATAAGTAAAAAATGCTTTCTTGACTAACGACACATGCCATTCCGCGATGCAGAATGGCATGTGTCGTATTCTCGCTAAGCATGAACGGGAACATTATTTACATATAAGATATGTGTTAGAAGGCAAGCATCGGGCGCGCATAGCAGTCGCCATTGTACCATGCTGCCATGCACTCGATGAGACCTTTGTTCTTATACAGTCCTTCGGTGTGTTTCTTTCCCACCTCGAAGATGTCCATTGCACTCTCGTCGTAACGTGTGCTTGTCCACATCGAGCAGTAGTTATGCAGTTCGTCATCGGTTTCCAGCAGTTCCTTGTCGCTGTCGGCAACGAGGGCAAGGGTGCTGTTGAATATCTCCATCGGGTCGTCATAGACATAAGCCGTGCAGTAGTAGGTGGCATCGTTCTCGTTGGTGCGCCAACCCTTCATCTGCTGTGCCACGCGGTTACCGCAGAGGTTAGCCAGCGCGTCCCACATCTGTCCTGTGGCGGGGATGAACCATTCGCTTGAGGTTGATGGGTGGCTCATGATATTGGTGTAGTAGATTGTAGGACACATTGTCACGAGCATGTTGCCGTAATAGTCAACGGCATTGTTGCAATGATTGCGTCCATCAATGTCAGCATACCATGAAACGCCCGATACCTTCACACCTATGTTGCATGTGAACTCTTCGTCCCATGTGAACTTAGTGGTCGGGAAAGGTTCGCCAGTCTTAGTGTTCCTGTTATTTGGGTCGTGCACGAACTTGCTGCAGATGACATATCCATGAGTGTATCCTGCGTCTTTGTCGCTTTGAGCCATACGGTCAGGATCGGTCATTGCCACGATGCCTATAACGGTTTTCCCTGGCAGTGGTGCCGGTTTCACCGTAGCCCATACGGGGTTGGTGCCGTCGCTGTTGATGCTTACGAGTCCGCCGTCGCTCCATGTGCCGTCGCTATAATAGTAGTCGCCCACCTTCGGAGCCTCTGTTGGGAGTTCTGTCGGTTCGGTAACCTTCTTGAACACAATGTTCTTGATGTCGGAGAGGTAGATGCGTGCATCAGCCCCCGACTTTCTTTTCAGGTTCAGGTATTTGTAAACCGGCGTGGTGGTCACAGTGCTGTCAATCACCGCATATTCCAGTTCGTCGATGTAGAACTTGGTGGAATCTTCATTCTGGTCAACGAAGACCACCTGTCTCCGCTCCACGCTCTGTGCCGTTGCCTGTGTGGCAAAAGCCATCAGCAGGCAGCAGACGCCCATCATCCAACACCTATTCATCAGATTTCTCATCGCTTAATGAATTTGGTTACCTTATTACCTTTCTTAATAATATATACACCGTTAGGAAGTGCGTTGGGGTTCATCTTGTGCCCCGAGATGCTATACACCTCGCAGCCCTCTGCCTCCAGCGGAAGCACATCGGGAAGCGACACTTCCTGAATGCCTGTTGACACATAGTCGAAAGTGATTTCGCTTATCGCGTCATAGTTGAAAGGAGTCTCGGTGCCCGATTTCTCCTTCACGACAATTGCGTCCTCGCCGAAAACGATTTTCTCTATCTCGTTAATAGCGAACTGACTGGTCTCGGAACCTGTATTAACAGTAATGACATCGTCTGCAAAAACAGCCACTACGGATAATAACAAACAAAAAGCAGATAGTAGTATTCTCTTCATAATAATGTTAGTTTAATTTCAGTGCAAATTTAATAGAATAAAAACAAAAAGGGAACGTTTCCTTTGAAAAAAATGACCTTTTTAACCTTTTTATACTATTTTTATTGTTTTTCATTGAAAAAAGTCTCTCTGTTTGAGATTAAATTTATAATTTTGCACACATAAAAGAGGATTGCTATATCAGAAATTCATTGAATAATCTAACAATAATATCTCAAATAATTATTATTAATTTCTATGGAAAAACTTAAACTACTTTTCTTTGTGCTTCTTGGTCTGCTGACTGGCACTTCAGTCATGGCACAAGAAGAAGTTATCGAGAACTACTCGGTTGACTTCGAGACTGCCATTGAGACCAACACGAGCAGTCGTGGTGACACAAACCGCGACTTCGCGGTAAGTTCGGGGTGGAACCACCTCGTAGGCGTTGTGAACATTGGATACAATTCGACACCGACCTACGTCGCTTACACCTACAACGCAACAGGAGGCGTTGACAACGGCGGCTGTCTGCAGGCTGGCCAAACATCTGTTTACGACAGTTATGAAGAAGACTATGTGAACATCTTCGACTATCTGGTGACACCTGCCGTAAAGGGCACCGTCACCCTCGACATGAAGAAGGTGAACGCCAACGGCTTCGTGGAATTCTACGTTATGCAGAAAGACGGTGACTCATGGGTTGCAGGAGAGCAAATCGCTGCCACCGCATCATCGACGGCAAACACCGAGTCGTTCGTCACTTTCACTCTGCCCGAGATGTCAAGTTACACCTACGTGGGCATCAGAATGTCGCAGTGCTACATTGACAACTTCACTGCATCGTCTGCCAACTTCACAAGAATGGCAAGTCTGAAGGTGAACGACATCACACCTAACACCGACCAGACAATCGACGCCGACGCTGAAGGCAACTTCACCGTGACATTCGCCACTACAGTTACCAACAACGGAGACATTGACCTCACAACAGGAACCGAAAACTACAGCGTGTCGCTGTATAAGTTTGTTTCTGGAGGTGGCACCGACAAGGCCGACCACGTGCTCGTGGCAACAACAAACATCACCGAAGATCTGGCACAGAGCGCCACATCGGGAGAACTCACACTGACTGCCACACTGAACACTGCCGACTACGAGGCAGCACTGACCAATGGCATCAGTTTCCGCATCTATGAGAATATTTCCGGCTCATTCAAGTCAACAAAGAGCGTGAAAGTAGTGCCTTATGCACCGCTGCTTACGCTGCAGACAAAGTCGGGCAACAATACAAAAACATACGCCGACGGCGAGGAGATGTACCTCGGAACATCGCTCTCGGCCATCTCTCAGGAAGTGACCATCAAGAACGATGGTGGCGCGCCGCTGCAAATCACTGGCATCACAGTGCCCGCAGGCTTTACCTCAACACTGACAGCACAGGAGATTGCTGCTCACGAGAGCGCCACATTCAGCATCGCCACCGACGAGAACACTGGCGTGAAGGAAGGCGACTTTGTGATAAACAGCAACGCCGGCAACTTCACCCTGAAACTGAAAGCAGTGGTTGCTGAGGCCGACAAGTATTTTGTTGACTTCGAGACCGACGCTTCTACAACAGGAATGATTGTAGAGAACGTGGTTGACGGATGGTACACCTATGGATGGAAAACCAACAACTCGAGCGACGCCGGCTATCCTGGCAACACCCGAAACGCATATATGAACACTGGCTCAAGCGCAAAGGCAATGGGTCCGTTCAAACTCATCACTCCACTGTTGGAGGCTACCGCAGGCGAGACATTCAGTTTCGAGGCTGCACGCTACTCTTCATCTAACGGAGAACTGAAGGTTTACTACTCTGCCGACCGCAAGGAGTGGACACTGCTGCGCACGCTGAGCACAGAGGAAGGCACCGCCGAAGAGGACCAGTTCTCTGACGAGGCAGCACCTAAGTACGGCAAGGCATTCAAGCGCTACACCATCAACAGCATCCCTGCCGGACAGTGGTACATCGCTTTCGAGGCAGGAAACAACAAGCCTGTTTATCTGGACAACATCCTCGGTTTCAAGAAGGTTGACGTGGCACACGACGTTAACGTCACAGCAATAATCCCTGAGACAGGAATTGTGAACAGCACATTGACAGTGCCCGTGACCGCTACCAACCAACTCGGGACTGCAGAAGCAGGCTCCGACTATGTGGCTCAGTTCATCATGGGCGACGAGGTTGTGAAGGAGATTGCAGGTTCTACCATCGCAGCAAGCGGCAACGTAAGTTTCAACATCGATGCAACGCCTCACAAAGCAGGCACATTCGACTCTTATGTTAAGTTCGTGTTCAATGACGGCTTCGAGACCTCTTCCGAGGTTAAGAGCGTAACCATCAGCGAGGAATTGTTCTCTAAGGAGGTTATCGCCGGCGGAACAGCAGACGGACAAGGCTATCTGACTCCTTTCGGAACATACGACAAGAAGAGCGAGACACAGAGCATCTATCTCCCCACTGACGTTGAGGGACTCACTGCTGGTGCGAAGATTACAAGCATCGCATTCCGTGGATACAACACTAAGGGCGAAAACATCACATACGACACACAGGCATGGATAGGCGAGACAGAACTCACAGGCTTTGAGTCTCCTATCACCCCTATCGAGACGTCAACCCTCACCAAGATTTACGACGGCAGCATCACACCGGCGCTTACAGCAACCAAGAACGAGCATGAGGACATCATCGTATTCAACCTCACCGAGCCATACACCTATACTGGCAAGAACCTCGTGATAGCAGTGCGCAACGTGGCCGACGCATACAACATGCAACTCGGTCTCGACTACCATATAACAGAGGGAGTGCAGTCTATCCGCCGTTCTTCTGACAGCGGAGAATTTGACGGCATGACATGGAAGGCTGCCACACCAAGTTCTTATGCAAGTTCTCCACTGACACTTCCTATAGCATATCTCGGCGTTGAGGCTGAGGCACCAGTAGTAAGTGGTACGGTGACCGACAAGGAAACCAGCCAGCCAATCAGCGGTGCCGAGGTTAGAGCAACATCGGGCGATGTGTTCTACACCACAACGACAGACGCTGAAGGCAAGTATAGCCTTGAGATTCTCAAGGACAATCTCGACTACGAACTGAAAGCCTCTGCCGAGGGCTACGCTCCTTCAAAAGAGACAATCAACGTGAGCGAGGGTTCTATTGCTGACAAGAACATACAACTCGAAGTGGCAAAGGGTCTCTATATTGAGAGTTCTGACATCCCGGAGAACGGTATGGTGAACATGCAGTACACCGCAACAGCAAAGGCTACCAACTACACCGCTGACAACTTCGCAGCAGGCAGTTACACCGCTAAACTCTATGTTGACAACAAGGCAGTGGCAGAGGCAGAGGCAGTAGAGATGGCAAGCGGCGCAAGTGCCGACTTCTCGTTCACATTCACACCGCATGCTAACGGCACATTCCCTGCATACATCGAGTTTGTTCAGGGCGAGAACGTTGCCGCTACCGAAGCAGTGGACATCATCATCGCTGAGGAAAGCGCAGGTGGAGAGATTCAGGTGGGCGACAGTCTGAACAACTACGTCAACGCACCTCTCAATGCTTTCTATTCCAACTCTGCCGGCGACATCTACTACACACCGGCAATGCTCGAGGCATTCGGCGTTACCAAGGGCGCACAAATCACGAAGATTGCCTTCAAGATGTGGGCAAAGTCTGAGAAACCATCGCTCAATCTCACCCTTAACGCATGGGTAGGAACTGGCGACGGCGACCCTGCTAACCTCAGAGGAATGTCTGCTACAGAAAAGGCTGCCGTGAAGGACGAACTCACACAGGTGATGTTCGACCAGATTTACGAGGGTGTGGCACCGGCAGGAGCAAGTTCGGCTGCTCCATATCTCACCAACTTCGAGATAGACCTCTCTGAGAATCCTATCACATACGATGGAGAACACAGCGTACGCGTGCTCATCGAGAAGTCTGGAACTACATGGTGCAACAACCTCGTGTTTGCTTACGACAGCAACTACAAGACCGCTTTCATGGGCTTCAGCGACACTTCGGCACCTGAGGCGCTGGGTACGGACAACTCTAACAATCCTTATGCTACTCCTGTGGCTTACTTCACCGTCTCTGCCGGCAAGAATGTGGCAGGCACCGTGACCGATGCCGAGACATCGGCTCCTATCGAGGGTGCTTCTGTTAGCGTGAAGAGCGGAGACGTTCTCTACTCTGGCACAACAGATGCAGAGGGTAAGTACAGCATCGTGGTTAAGCAAGTGCAACTCGAAGACTATGTCATTGAGGCTTCTGCAACCGAGGAATATGAGGTTAAGACCGAGGCTATCGGCAAGATAGAGAATGACATCACAAAGGACATTGCTCTGCGCAAGGCAGCCGAAATCACAGGTGTCATCACCTCTGCTCGCGACGGCAGCGTCATAGAGGGTGCCGAGGTAACTCTGCTTGATGCCGATGAGAACATCGTTAGCACAGCAACTGCAGACGAGGATGGTATTTACAGCATCAAGGTTCAGTTGCTCGATGCCGACTATAAACTCACTGTCAAGGCAGAGGGATATGTTGACGGCGAGGAAGAAATTGCCAACCTCACCGAGAGCATCAGCAAGGACATCGCTCTGGAGACTATCGCTAAGCAAATAAGCGGTTTCGTAAAGGATGCCGAGACTGGCGCTCCACTGTCAGCAGTGACGCTCACCCTGAAAGACGGCGAGGAGGAAGTGGCTACCGCTACTACCGATGCCGACGGCAAGTACGAACTGCTCATTGAGGACCTGACGAAGACCTACACCATGGAGGCTGTTGTTGAGGGTTACAAGCCAGCAACTGTTGACGTGCCAGCAATCACTGAAGACACTGTTCTCGACGACATTCTGCTTGAGAAAGAGGTAATCGACGGCATCGACAGCATCAGCGCTGACCAACTGAAGAATGCTAAGATTTACGACCTCAGCGGTCGCATCGTAAGCATCGACGGCGACATGAGCAACCTCAAGCGCGGCGAGGTTTACATCATCAACGGCAAGAAGATGGTGGTGAAATAATCCGCCGACAGCGTGAAGGCTATTCCTTCACCGGAATACAAACAATCAAGTCCCGCTGGTTTCATTACCGGCGGGACTTCTTTTATTATAAGGTGATGGTTGATACTGTTATTCCCTGTTCTGCCACTTGTGCCTTTTGAGAAAGTGATTAGGGCCTAATCACTCCCCCACTTGTGCCTCCTGACCACCTCACTTATATACATCTGAGCGTGTCAGGAAGCACTCCTGGCACGCTCAGATGTATCTTCTGGCAGAGACATAAGGCATCAAGCACTCGGCAGATTGCCCCTATGCTCGCTCTGATTCTCGGTGAGTGAGAAAGATTTAGAATGCTATTACAGGGCGCACATGGCTCGAGAGAGGCTTTATGTACTTGAACTGCGACTCAAGGTCGATGGCCCATTCGTCTGACGTGAACGACAGGTAGTAGGCTTTCTGCGAACTATACTCAGTGGAACTCCAGAACCAGTTGTATTCGGAAGAGAACGGAGTATAGAGCGAACTGTCAAGAGCAGCGAAATGACTGTTGATGTTGTTCACGGTGGCAGGAATAATGTTGGTCATGTTGTTGCCCCAATATCCGGTGTTGTCAGACGATTTCTTGTCGAGACTCTCGCTCAGTGAGCCCATGTTCACGCAGAACTGGTACCACTGTCCGATGCTTGGCAGATACCAACCGCTTGACGACAGCGGTGCCTCGGCAGCATAAGCGGCGGCAGCCTCGGCAGCAGGGAATTTGTGATTGCCTGTCTTTCCGTTGTGCAAGAGCATTGATGTCTCGGTGAAACCGTCGAAATCTGACAGGTAAGCATCCTCGGTATCGCTGACATAACTGTCCTCATAGAGTTGGTAAGGAGCCTCCTCAAAGGCCTCAACATCCGACCAAGGGGTCATGGATGCGGCATCGTTCAGAGCCACGGCATAGCCATGTGTCCATCCCATTGCCTTGTCCTTGGCACTCGTTTCGGTTGAGAACACCACTCCGATAACGGTCTTCGACGCATCGAGCGAAGTGCTCCACGTGCCGTCGGCATAGTAGAAGTCGCCCACATGAGCCTTCTGCTGAGCCGCCGTTGCGGTGGTTCCGTCACCGGTTGCAGTGCCGCATGCCATGTCATACTTGTCGAACGCCAACGTTGCAACGGTATATTCCACACCACTGTTCAGCCCGTTTATAGTGCTGTTGCCACCCTCTGTCATTTCCATGATATGCTTTTCTGCGATATATTCGGCAACGTCATACACGGTCATCGCCTTGGGATAGCATGCTACGAGGAACCTGCTGCACTGCTCCGGCTTATCGAACTGCACGGTAAGTGATGTGCTCTCGCTCTGCGTAACACTTACAGGCACCACCACGTTCTTCACGCTGTCGAAGGTGATGCAGTCGAGCGACTGCACGATGTACGGGTGCTGTGTGCCGTCGGTCTCGGTGATAATCATTCTGTTGGGCTTCTGCTGTGCCGTCATGCTGCATGCAGCAGCGAGCACCAATGCTGTAGTAAGTATATGTCTTCTCATTGTTTTCCCTCCTTTTTTAGAACGCCAGTACCGAACGTACTGCAAATTCACTGTCTTTATAGTAACCATAGAATGCCAGATTGTAGAAAATGTAAGCATAGTAGGCAGTGCTCATGCCAACCTCGGAGGACGACCAGAAGTAGCCGTTGCCGAAAAGGTCAGCCTTGCCTTCGCCCACTGCGGAGAGCAGAGTGTTCACTCTCTCCTTGAAGTCGGCAGCCTTTGACGATATTGATGTGCCGTTGATGTCGCTACGGTCCAGTTGTCCCAGTCCCACGAAAATCTCGGTCCACTGTCCCGAACTGGGCAGGAACCATCCGCTGGTGCCGTCGGGTGCCGCCACGGTGTTGCCGTAATCCACTGCCGCCTGGGCAGCATTGAAGGTTAGTGTCGCGGTCTGCTTCGCCAGCATGTGCTGCGTTTTTGAATATCCTTCCATGTCAGTTGTGGAGGTGGCTGCCGTGGTGTATGTGTCACCTGCATCATACTCGCTCCACTGGCTGCTGCCCCACATGGCTCCTACCGATGCCTGCTTCAGTGCCATCACATATCCCTTGTTCCATCCCTTAGCCTTGTCTGCCGCAGATGTTGTGGTGCAGAAGACAATGCCTATCGCTGTTTTCTGGGTGTTAAGGTCGGTGCTCCATGTGCCGTCGGCATAATAGTAGTCGCCCACTTTTGGCATCGAGATTACCGATGCGTCGGCAGTGGTGGCGCTTGCCGTCGCCGTGCTGCACACAAAACCATAGCGGTCGCTCGCCGATACGGCAATGGTGTACTGTGTCTCGGGCTCCAGACCGCTTATCTCGAACGTGCCCGCACCACTCTTCTCCATCGTATAGTTTGCCTCGATGTAGTCTTGCAGTTCGTCGGCGGGCACCGTCACCGATGCCGGAATGCATGCCACACGATATGTGGCGCAGTCTTCTGTAGGCGTGAATGTTGCCGAGATGGTGGTGCCTGTGCTGCCTTCCACGCTGATGCTAACGGCAACATCGCCCACCACAGCAAACTGTATGTTTTGCACTTTTTTTACATCAAAAACCTGCTGCGCCCCGTCTTTGGGATGCAGGATAAGGCGCTTGCCTCCGTCGTCACCCTGCTGTGCCATGACAGCAAGCGAAAAGACAAGAAATAAAGGGAACAAAATCTTTCTCATATTCTCATTGTTAGTGACTGCAAAAGTACAAAAAAGAGAATTATCATACAACTTATATTCCTCCCATTTTTCAAAAAAGGCATTTTTTCTTTGTAAATATGTTCTTTTTTGTCGTTTTTTTCGGGTAAACAAAATAAAATAACTACATTTGCAAACACTAACAACTAATATTCTCACTTTAAGAAAAAACCATTATATTAACGTATTATGAAAAGAATAACATCTACTCTTTTACTTCTCCTTACCATAACTATTGCATGGGGACAAACGGAGCAACGACAAATGATACTGAACATGAAGGACGGCACAAAACGCACCTTCAACACCGAGGACATCGACTTTGTGAACTTCATCAAAGTGGAAGTAAGTCCAGAGGGAGAACTGAACATCGACGGAACACTGAGCATAGCCATACCAACGGAGTTCTACGACAGTTATGTGATGGACGTGAAGCAGGGCGACGACAAGATTGCCGAGATTTGCCTTGAGTACATCCGACCGTTGCAGGAACAGCGAGTGGTGGTATATCCCGTGAACAGGACATCCCACAAAGTGGACCTCGCAGCGGGCATCTCAGCCAATGACGGCGGCACCGTGGTGTGGGACGAGGCGGCCAACACCGTTACTTATACCGCTGGCTCGGCACCGCTCACCACGCTCTACATCAGCAACGACGGACTCAGCGTCGAGGCTCCCGCCAGCGTTTCGGGCGAGGCTACCGTGTCACCGTCGCTCATCGAGGACATCAGAGGCACCGAGACCACATACTACAAGATTGTAAAGATAGGCACACAGTACTGGATGGCAGAGAATCTCGCCACACAGTATTTCCTCGACGGCACCGAGATTCCGCAATATGGCTCGTCAGAAACAACCACATGGAACGCCAACACCACTGGTGCATGCCACGTCTATGCCAACAACATCGACGACATGCTGCCCCTTTACGGCCGTCTCTACAATGGCTATGCGCTGGAGAACGAGAAAGGTCTGGCTCCCGAGGGATGGGAAGTGCCCACCATCGACCAGTGGCAAATGCTGAAGACATACGCTGGCTCGAGCGCCGCGCTGTATAAGGACGACAACATGCTGTCGTGGAGCAACGACGGCGAGGGCAACAACCTCACCGGATTCTCGGCTCTGCCTGGCGGTTATTTCTCGTCTGCCACAAGCGACGCGCAGGAGGGAGCAGACGCTTACTTCTGGAGCACCACCATATATTATGACGCTCTTCTCAAGCAAAACACACTCAACACCGTGCGACTGAACAACGCGGCAACGGGTTTTGTTATCTATAAGACAAGCGGACACGCCTACAACTTCGGACATAGCGTGCGCTGCGTAAGGAAATAATCAAAAACCAAATAACATGAAGAAGTATTTACTATCATTGCTCACTTTGGTGAGCATCAGTGCTTCGGCACAAGAGTTCACCGACGGCGATTTCAAGTTTAACGTTCTCGACGAGAACTCTGTCGAAATAACAGGATTTGCAAACAGCAACAACTCTGCCACCACTCTTGTAGTGCCATCGACAGCAACCGACGGAACAAAGACCTACAACGTGACGGCAGTGGGGAAAAGCGCATTCACAGCATCCTACTCTAGCGGTCTGACAGAGGTGACCATACCATCGTCGGTGAAGCGCATAGAGGCAAGCGCATTCTTCGGTTCCACGTCAAAGTTCTGGCTCAAGACGCTCAACCTCTCCGAAGGTCTGGAGTATATCGGGCAAAGTGCGTTCTACGGCAACGGCATCGAAAACCTGGTAATACCAGCATCGGTTGACTCAATCGGTAACTCTGCATTCATTTATAGTCCCAAGATGAAGACAATCACCTTCAACGAAGGACTGACATTCATTGGCAACGGAGCATTCGCATCGGGAACATGGGCTTACAATACCAACAACGTACTAACCTCCGTCACACTGCCCTCCACCTTGAAGCACCTCGGCAACGAGGCTTTCCTCAACAATGCGGCGCTTGCATCCATCAACATCCCCAAGAGTCTGGAAACGCTCGGAGAGAGTGTCATCGCCGGAACGGTGGTAAGCACGCTGACCGTTGACGAGGGGTGCGAGAACTTCCAGAAAGTGGGCGACGTGGTGTACAACAGCGACAAAACCCTTCTTTGCATCGCTCCTATCAAGGGTATCACATCACTAACAGTGCCCGAAGGCACACTCGGCATCAACGGCGGCGCGTTCTGGGACAGCGATATCGAAGAGATTACACTGCCCGAAGGACTTCTCGCCATCGGCTACGGTGCCTTCGAGAACTCACAACTCAAGTCCATCAACTTCCCAAAATCACTCGTTTTCATCGACGAACAGGCTTTCGCACAGACAAAACTCACCGAGGTGACACTGCCAGAGAACGCTCCATACGTCAACGATGCCGAGTTCTACGGATGCACTCTGCTGACAAAAGTGGTTTTCCCGTCAAGCATCAAGGAGATTTACAACCATGCCTTCACCGGCTGCACCAACCTCAAGAACATCGTGTGCCACTCTGCAACAGCACCCGTAATCATGGACTACTACGAGGATTACGACCATCCATTCAACGGTTTCTCGTCATCCACCACAACAATCACCGTACCAGCAGGTGCAAAGGCGTCTTACCAGAGCGAGGGATTTGGCGACTACATGAAGATTGTGGAGGACTCTAAGGGAACCATACTGCCCGAGACCATCGTTCCTGCAGATAAGAGTGAACTATACGCCGAAGGCAACGAGATGGTTTACAAGTTCACTTTCGACCAGGACGTGACACTCACAAGCACTACACCCGATGTCCACATCCGTGTGGGCTACAACTGGAGCACCGTGCAAATCGCTCCCGAAGGCGGCTGGACAGCGGCTCTCGACGGCAGGACACTCACCATCACAGGCACCAACGAAAGCGGAAACGTTGCTAAGTACAACAGCGAGGAAGGACTGGAATACCACATCATCGTGCCAGAAGGACTCGTAACCAACGCCGCTGACGAGAAGAGCGAGTGGATTGACCTCACACTTATCGGAACCAGCAATGTTAATGCCATCGACAATATCCACTCTGACGGCATAACCACCGTTAACGACGGCACCGACTCACCGGCATATAACATCGCGGGACAGCGCGTGAGTCCCAACACCAAGGGCATCGTAATACAGAACGGAAAGAAGCGAATAAATAAGTAAACAGTATCTTATCGAAAAGTAAAATAGGCTATTTTGGTCACCAAAATAGCCTATTTTAGTAGGTAATATCGCCTATTTTACCTCACAGCATAGTCTTTCCCACTTTTTTGTTTGGTGCCTTCTGCCCATGCAGAGACTATGAGTATAATAGTGTATCATTACCAAAAGTTTTTGGCGTGTAATGTTCGCATTTGTCATTTCTTTTTATACCTTTGCACCATCATTATCCATTATCATAACTACTAAAAATAAGATAAGCAACGATGAAAAGGGTTTTTCTTTCGGCTTTATTCATTGTATGCACTGTGATTGCCAGTGCACAGGCAAGTTATATGTTCATCGACCTGCGGGGAGAATGGGCCTTCTCCACCACCGAGGGCGACATACCGAAGTCTGGGCGCAACATGCCTGAGGACCATGTAATGCTGCCCGGAACCACAGACACCAACCATAAGGGCACAACGACGCAGCCCACAGAGGAGACAACCCATCTGGCGCGGCGATACACATTCACTGGAAAGGCATACTATTCTAAAGAGGTGGAAATTCCGAAACAATGGAAGAAAAAGCCCATAATGCTCACCATGGAGCGCACCAAGCCAACAACGGTTTACATCGACGGCAAGAAAGCGGGAACAAACAACAAAATCTCTACCAGCCAGAAATACGACCTCACGGGCATCCTAACACCTGGCAAGCATGTGCTTACGATAGAGGTGGACAACTCTAAGAACGCCGTGCCAGAGCAGATTCTCACCAACAGTCACGCTTGTACAGAGGACACACAGACCAACTGGAACGGCATTCTCGGCATGATTTACCTTGAGGCGCTGCCACAACTTTACATCGAGGACATGACTATCGAGACCTCTGCGGCAGAGAAGAGTTTCACGGTGACGGTGAGTATGAACGGAGAGGTTCAAGGAAATGACGAACTGCAGTTGATTCTCGCCTCTATGGGCGATGAATTCGGCAATATTGTGGCTCGGCAGCCCATAAAGAAGACCGACGGCACGCACCACCGCATGACCATAAAATACCAAGACGAAGGACTGAAACTGTGGAGCGAGTTCAGCCCTCACAACTACCGGCTCATTGCACAACTTGGAAACGGGCATGCCGTAGAGAGGGTTTTCGGCATCGTTGACTTCAAGACAAGCGGCACACAGTTCACTGTCAACGGCCAGCCCACCTTCCTCCGCGGAAAGCATGACGCCTGCGTGTTCCCCTATACCGCCCATGTGCCAATGGACATCCAGTCGTGGCGGCGCTACATGCAGGTGTGCAAGGGCTACGGCATCAACCATATCAGGTTCCATTCGTGGTGCCCTCCCGAGGCGGCTTTCATGGCTGCCGACATCGAGGGGATATACCTGCAACCCGAACTGCCGTTCTGGGGCGACTTCAACAAGGACAACACCGCGCTCCTTACATTCCTGCACAACGAAGGGGTGGACATCCTGCGCCAGTACGGTCATCATCCCTCGTTCGTGATGATGGCTCTGGGCAATGAGTTGTGGGGCGACATTCCGTCGATGAAACTGTTCGTGGACCACTTCCGCCGCATTGACCCCGACAAGTTATACACCTTCGGTTCCAACTATTATCTTGGTTACCAAGGGGCCAAGGAGGGTATGGACTACTTCACCACCTGCCGTGTTGGGGGCGAGGCATGGGGCAGTTACGACACCCATACACGCGGTTCGTTCTCCTTTGCCGATGCCTATGACGGTGGTGTGATTAATCATTTTTACCCCAATTCATCGAGAAATTTCGACGAGGCAGTGGCTAAATGCACCGTTCCAATCATCAGCCATGAGACAGGACAGTTCCAGACCTATCCCGACTTCCGCGAGATACAGAAATACACCGGCGTGCTAAGACCAGACAACATGGAGGTGTTCAGGAAACGACTCGAGAAGGCTGGCATGGCCGACCAGGCTGAAGCATTCCACCGCGCCAGCGGACTCTGGAGCGTGCAACTATATAAAGCGGATATAGAAATGGACCTGCGAACACGAGGAATGGCTGGATTCCAACTGCTCGACATACAGGACTACCCTGGACAAGGCTCGGCATACGTGGGTATTCTGGACGCTTTCATGGACTCAAAAGGCATCACCACGCCGCAGGAGTGGCGCCAGTGGTGCTCGCCAGTAGTGCCGCTGCTGGTGACAGATAAGTTCTGCTACACTGCCGATGAGCAAGTGTCGGGAAGGATTCAAATAGCAAACTACGGCAACGAAGACCTCGCAGGCAAGAGCATAGCATGGAAAATGGGCGACGAGAGCGGAAAAATGACCATTCCATCGGGCAAAGGACTGCTCGATGTGGGCACCATCAGCGTGAAGGCTCCAGCAACAGTGCCGCAAAAAACGATGCTCACATTAGCGATAGAAGGTACCGATTACAGAAACACATACCCACTATGGTTCTACCCATCGGCAGAGAAGACGCGCGACATTTTCAAGAAAACGACTGCCTCATCGTCAGTAATCATTGCGCACAAAATGACCGATGAAATGGGGAAAAATCTCGAAAAAGGAGCCACGGTGTTGCTAATGCCCGACTCTACAGGCACATTGTACGAGGGTGTTGACATGAAAGCGGTGACCGTGCCAGGACTGTTCCAGACCGACTACTGGAACTACCGCATGTTCAAAACCATCTGCGAGAACAACAAGAAGAGTGTTAGTCCCGGCACACTGGGCATACTTACCAACCCCGAACACCCTATTTTCGCGCTCTTCCCCACCGACGGGCACACGTCATGGCAGTGGTTCCCGATGGTGAAGGCATCGCGCCCGTTCGTTCTCGACAACACTCCGCCGCAGTACCGGCCTGTGGTTCAGGTGATTGACAACGTCGAGCGCAACCACAAACTGGGTCTTGTCTTCGAGTTCTCGGTAGGAAAGGGCAAACTGCTGGTATGCATGTCGCCACTGCATCAACTGCAGGAGTACCCCGAGGCACGCCAACTCTACGCCAGCATCACAGCATACATGGGCTCTGCCGACTTCAACCCCTCCACCCGCATCACGCCCAGCGAACTGCGCCTGTTGCTCACCACTCCCGTGGAAGAAGGCAAGATAAAGCAACTCTTCAACATTTCGCAGTATTGAGAGCGGTTCGTTCAGGCACCCCTTTCATCCACATTTCACTCATGCTCCCAATGTTCTTGGGGGCATGTTTTGCAGAAAAAGAGTGCATTTTTTGTATTTTGAGTAAAAAAAAGATACTTTTTTGTTGTGTTGTTAAAATTTTTCATTACATTTGCACCACAAAATCGTCCACGACGTGATGTCGTTGCATGCTTTTAGGTTTTGTTCCTAAAGCATACATAGTATAATGTACGATTAGTAGATAGTTATTTGGGTTTTATTACATTCTTAATAACCATTTTTGTGGACTCGTCGAGAGACGCGTCCACTTTTTTTTATAATATGCAAGTTTTTCAACACTTTGTAAGGTGTTATCTCAAAAAAAATGCCTACTTTTGCAGCCGTTATGGTACTGAATTACATTTGGATAGCATTTTTCCTCATTGCTTTCGTCGTAGGATTGGTGAAACTGATATTCTTCGGCGACGTGGAAGTGTTCCCCGCGATGATGGATTCCACGTTCACGTCCTCAAAGACAGCGTTTGAGATTAGTCTGGGTCTGACGGGAGTATTGTCTCTATGGCTCGGCGTGATGAAGATTGGCGAACAGGGCGGTGTTGTGAATGCCTTTGCCCGTGTGCTGTCACCAGTCTTTACGAAACTGTTCCCCGACATCCCGAAGGGTCATCCCGTGACGGGCAGCATATTCATGAATATCGCAGCCAACATGCTGGGACTCGACAACGCTGCCACTCCGCTGGGGCTGCGGGCTATGGAACAGTTGCAGGAACTGAACCCTAAGAAGGACACGGCGAGCAATCCCATGATAATGTTCCTGGTGTTGAACACCTCAGGACTGACCATAATACCCGTGTCGGTGATGGTCTATCGCGCACAGTTGGGAGCAGCCCAGCCATCAGACATCTTCATCCCAATACTCCTTGCCACGTTCTTCTCAACGCTGGCAGGCGTCATCGCGACATCGCTGTTCCAAAAGATAAACCTGCTGAACCGCACCCTGCTGCTCACGCTGGGCGGTGTGTCGCTGGCCGTTGCAGGCGTCATCTGGGGTTTCTCCTCGATGGACAAGGCGATGATGAACACCGTGAGCACCTCTGTTGCCAACATTCTGCTGATGCTGATTATCATCGGCTTCATCATAGCGGGCATCATAAAGAAAGCCAATGTTTACGACGCTTTCATCGAAGGTGCCAAGGACGGCTTCACAACAGCCGTTAGAATAATACCCTATCTGGTGGCCATCCTCGTTGGAATCGGCGTTTTTCGCGCCTCGGGAGCGATGGACCTGCTCATCAGTGGCGTGGGATGGTTGGTTGACCTTTGCGGTATCAACAGCGACTTCGTGGCAGCCCTGCCCACAGCACTTATGAAACCACTATCGGGAAGCGGTGCCCGCGGACTGATGGTTGACGCTATGACAACATACGGTGCCGACTCCTTCGTGGGCCGTCTGGCATGTATCTTCCAAGGTTCCACCGACACCACGTTCTACATCCTTGCCGTCTATTTCGGCAGCGTGGCAGTGAAGAACACCCGTCATGCGGTAACCTGCGGCCTGATAGCCGACCTTGCTGGCATCATCGCAGCAATATTCATCGGATATATGTTCTTTGGATAGGGAGCCCCCGCCCTGCCTGCCCTCTATGGGTAGTAAGATGTAAAGAAGACAGATGTGAACAATTAAAAGGGGGATGATAATTTAGAAACAAATGGCAAATTTAAAATCGTTAGCAAAAGACACTGCTATTTACGGGCTGTCGAGCATCGTCGCCCGTTTCATAAACTACCTGCTGGTGCCCATTCAGACAGCACGCTTTGCCGCTTCGGGCGGTGAATACGGCATCATTACCAATGTCTATGCCTATGTTTCGCTGCTTATCATACTGCTCACATTCGGCATGGAGACCACCTTCTTCCGTTATATGACCAAGGAAGGGGAAAATCCGCAACGCATCTACTCCACCTCGCTGCGCATGGTGGGCTTCACCTCGCTCATCTCCATAATACTGGTGATGCTCTTCCTGAACCCCATAGCACGGGCAGCAGGCTATGCCGACCATCCAGAATACATCGCAGTGATGTACACCACGGTAGCCATCGACGCCTTCACGGCAATACCCTTTGCATTCCTCCGCATTAAGAACAGGCCGGTGAAGTTCGCCACACTGAAGATAGCAAACATCCTGCTGAACATCATTCTCAACCTTCTCTACCTCGTAGTGCTGCCCGAACTGAAAATCAACCTGTTCGGCATCTACGACGACAACTTCACTCTCGATGTGGCATTTGTGTTCTACATCAACCTCGTTTGCACCATCTTCACCCTGCTGTTACTGTATAAGGAGGTGAGCGGCATCAGGTTTGGCTTTGACATGTCGGCCTGCAAGCGCATGCTGGTGTACACATGGCCGCTGCTGGTGATGGGCTTGGCAGGACAACTCAACCAGGCAGCATCGCAGATATTGTTCCCATATTTCTATGATGGCGACCTCACCGAGGCTCGCGGACAGTTGGGCATCTACGGCGCATGCATCAAGATTGCGATGATAATGGTGATGATTACCCAGGCGTTCCGCTTCGCCTACGAGCCTTTTGTATTCAACAACAAGGACGCAGACAAGCGCGAGACCTACGCCAAGGCGATGAAATACTACCTCATCTTCACCCTTCTGGCATTCCTTGCCGTGATGGGATATATGGACATACTGCGCTTCCTGGTAGGCAAGAGTTACTGGGAGGGTCTGCGCGTGGTGCCCATCGTGATGGCTGCCGAGATAATGTTCGGCGTGTTCTTCAACCTCTCGTTCTGGTATAAACTCACCGACCGCACCATCTGGGGAGCCTATTTCTCGGGCATCGGCGCCGTGGTGCTCATCATCATCGACATCCTTCTCATCCCGCGTTTCAGTTACATGGCATGCGCATGGGCTGGTTTCGCCGCCTACGGCGTGTCTATGCTGCTGTCGTATTTCGTCGGACAGCGCTACTACCCCATCAACTACCCCATCCGCGAGATGCTTTTCTACGTTGGCATTGCCATGATATTCTTCGTTGCAATAAACATTAGCAACCAGCAACTGCCTGTGTGGGCGGCGCTGAGCGTGAACACATTGATAGTGGTTTTCTTCGCTGCTATCGTGGTGAAACGCGACTTCCCGCTGCAGAATCTGCCGGTTATAGGAAAGAGATTTAACAAAACAAAATAAACATAACATGAAGAAACTATTTTTATTCTTATCCGTTGTTACCATGTTCTCGGTGCAGCAGGCAAAGGCCGACGAGGGAATGTGGACAATGTACAACCTGCCCTATGCCGTATATGAGCAGATGAAGGCAGAGGGCTTTGACATGCCTTACGACGCACTCTATCAGGGCGAAGGTGCACTGAAGGGCTGCGTGGTGAACTTCTCGGGCTATTGCTCGGGCGTGGTGGTAAGTCCCGACGGACTGGTGTTCACCAACCACCACTGCGGTTTCGAGTCCATCAGAAGCCACTCCACCGTGGAGCACGACTACATGCTGAACGGTTTCATCGCCAAGTCGTACGAGGAGGAACTGCCCAACGAGAACATGTACGTCAGTTTCATGATAGACCAGCGCGACATCACCGACCAACTGCAGGCCATAGCAGCAAAAAACGGCATTGCCGACAACGCATGGGACAGCCTGATTGACTCGGTGCAGACGGTCATGAACGACTCGGTGAAGAACATCGACAAGACCTATCACCTGGAGATTGACGCCTTCTACGAGGGCAACAAGTACTATGCCACAACCTACCAGATGTTCACCGACCTGCGACTGGTGTTCGCCATCCCAAAGTCTATGGGTAAGTTTGGCGGCGAGACAGACAACTGGATGTGGCCGCGACAGACATGCGACTTCTCGGTGTTCCGCATCTATGCCGACCCCGAGACCAACGGACCGGCAGCCTACAGCGAGAAGAACGTGCCCTACCACCCCAAACGCTATGCACAGGTGTCAATGCAGGGATATAAGGAAGGCGACTTCGCCATGACCGTGGGCTATCCCGGCAGCACCTCCCGTTACCTCTCGAGTTACGGCATACAGGAGATGCGCGATGCCGAGAACTCTGTTCGCGCACAGGTTCGCGGCGTGAAGCAGGAGATAATGAAGCGACACATGGATGCCTCAGAGGCAGTGCGCATCAAGTATGACTCGAAATACGCCCAGAGTTCCAACTACTGGAAAAACTCCATCGGCATGAACAAGTGCATCGACTCTGTCGGAATAGTGCAACTCAAGCAGCAGCATGAGGCACGCATCCGTGCCTATCAGGACAGCACCGGATTCCTGAAGGGCAAACTCGACCTCGACGAACTGGGCAAACAATACAAGAGCCGATTCGAGGCAACACGCGCCATGAACTATTTCTTCGAGACATTCTACCGCTCCAACGAACTGGTGACACGCGCACTGAAGATAAACACACAGCAGGTAGAGGTGCAGGGACCTGCCGACAACCCCAAGAAGCAGTACTGCGTGTTCAAGGACAACAGCAACGAGTGGGACGCTCCGCTCGACAAGGAGGTGCTGGCAGCACTGCTGAAGAACTATCGCGACAATGTGCCCGCAGAGTATGTGCCCGAGTTCTACAACATCATAGACCAGAAATTCAAGGGCAACTACAAGAAATATGTTGACTACCTGTACAAGAAGTCGGTTCTGATGAAGAGCGGAAAGAAACTCTATTTCAACAAGAAAGGCTTCGAGAAAGACCCAGGCGTTGACATGGGAATAGACCTTATGTCGCAAATCGCACTGATGTACATCTCTGTAAACGAGGCAAGCGAGAAGATAACGGAACAAGAGAAGATGCTGTGCGCCGCAAAACTGCGCATGGAGGAGGACATGCCCCACTACTCTGACGCCAACTTCACCATGCGACTGAGTTACGGACAGGTGGGCGGATACCTGCTCAACGGCTCGCCATCGGGCTACTACACCACTGCCGAGAGTCTGCTGGCAAAGATGAAGCGCAGCAACGAGAACGAGGAATACTTCGCCGAGCCCGTAATGCACGACCTCTTCAGCAAGACCAACTACGAGCCATACACCGACAAGACAACAGGCAAGATGCAACTATGCTTCCTCACCAACAACGACATCACCGGCGGCAACAGCGGCTCACCGATGTTCAACGGCAAGGGAGAACTCATAGGACTCGCCTTCGACGGCAACTGGGACAGCCTCTCGAGCGACATCTTCTTCGACACCAAACTGGCTCGCTGCATCGGTGTTGACATTCGTTTCGTGCTCTACCTGATTGACCGTTGGGGTCACTCCGACCGTCTGATGCGCGAAATCAACGCTAAGTAAGCACCGCTTCATAAAGCAATATAGGCTGTTTTGAAAAGTAATATAGGCTATTTTACCGACCAATATAGGCTATTTTACTTTCCAAAACAGCCTATACTGCTTTTGCAAATGATATACTTTTTGACCCTATCAGCCCGTAAGTACATAAGAACTCAGCCCGCATTATCCTGTTAAGTCAAATTATTGAAGTTTCGGAAATGTTTTAACCAACTACGAAGAAACGCCCTGTAGGGGCAGCAAGTACATAGCCCAGGGCATCGCCCTGGGTTACTCACGACAAAAGTATATTCGCCCTGAAAGGGCAAAAGATTGGGTGCATACGGAAAAAAGAAATGCTTTTGCCCTTACAGGGCGTGTATATAGGGGGGGCACCTAAACCCAGGGCGTTGCCCTGGGCTAAGTACTTACTGCCCTTTCGGGGCGCTTAAATTCAGTGTGTTCATAACTTCCTAAACTTAAGTCAAATTATATATAGAAAGTTGTATTACCCTTTATTTCCCATTCAACGGCGTAAATATTGGCTTATTTCATTGCAGTGTAACAATTAATTATTATATTTGCAAGCGAAAACAACATACAAAAGCAAGGAACCTATGAGAAAAAGAGAAGCATCCTTTTTGGCCGTCACGGCACTCACCCTTGTGGCATTCTTCGCCGCAATGTCATTGTCATCGTGCAACTTCAGACTGCGCGGAGGCAACGATGGCGATGAAGGACAAGCAGAATATACGGCAGAACTGGACACCGTGAAGCCCGTGGCTCTCGAGCCGGGAGTATGGAGCAACGGCTCACTGGAACTGAAGGTGAGCGACAACGGCACGGGCAAGAAAATCCAGGTGACCGCTATTTATGACGTGCAGGGAATGGTCTATCTGAAGGAATACACCGACGAGGAAGGCAATCTGGCATATATCAACGACGAACTGCCGCCTGCAAAGGACAAGACGGTGACCTATCTTGACAACAGTTTCCTTGAGGAGGACGATGCCGTGCTGCGCTATGTCATCGGCGACAATGATGTGCTGGTGATTAGTCCGAAGAACGGAGTGGTTTATAACAACGCCCGCCAACTCTTCGTGAGGGTTGACAACAAGGACGGCAAGGAACGCGACTCTATGGAGAAGGCACAGGCAAAGGCAAACAACACCATCATCGAGGGCTCATATATCGACCAGAACGGCAACGACTGGACGTTCAAGGACAAAGAGGTGAGCATGCCCGGGGGCAAGAAGTCGGCTTACACCACGGTATGGCACATGCTGAACATCGGCGAGACGAACATGTTCTTCAGCGTCACCAACGAGGGACTGCACATCTATAAGGCAGTGAGAAAGCAGGAACCGCTGGTTGAGGTGCTCGACGAGATGTGGAAACAGGGCGACCTGCTCTACACCCTGCGCCGCAAGGATGCTTCGAATGCCGATGTCATGAACAAGGCAGTGCTCACAGAGTCGCTGATGGAGAACATCCCGCAAGATGTCATCAACATACTGATACGCAGCATCTACGACCAGCACGAGATGACTACCATGCAGAGGCTCAACCTGCGTGCAATGGAAAACAAGTAAACATATAAACACAAAACCTATGAAAAAGATAATGTTTCTCGCCATCACACTGCTAATGACACAGTGGGCTATGGCACAATCGGTGGACACAAAAGTGAACAAAATCCGCGAAGAATATAACGCGGCACAAGAGATCGCAAAGTGGAAGAACACCGAAGAATGGATGGAGCATGGCTGCTATTCCTTCGACTTCAATTCGAGAATCAACTATGCCGCCGCCGGAGTGATTGAAACAAACACCGAGGTGTTTATCACCGTCAGCGACGACTATGAAAGTGACAGATTCAACACGCCCTCACCATGGTTTGTGCGCGAAAAGAGCAGCAGGGCAAGCGAACTCTACCGAGAGTTGCTTTTCGACCAAGAGACGGGCGACCTGATATTCTGCTATCAGCGATGCAGGGGCGAAAGCGATAACATGATAGAGCAGCGCCTATACTATGAAAAGGGCAAACTGCTGAAGGCTGTTCCTGCAAAGATTGAAAACACCATGTACGAGTTATTAGACCCTAAAGATGCAGCCACAACTATAAAAGAAATGGTAAATTCTTTATATGGTCTTGGCTATTGATTCTAATATAGTTAAATAAGATTACAAGTCATAAAAAAGCGGAGCAAACCTTTCTTTTGTTCCGCTTTTTTTGTTAACTTTGCAACCATAAAATATAATACTAACTTAAAACATACACATTATGAAAAAAACTTTACGCTTTGCCCTTGTGGCACTTTTCTCAACCATCGCGCTTGGTGCTTCTGCCCAGACAGTTATCTGGGAGGAGGATTGGCAATCTTCTGAAGCAGGGAAACTTGTAAATGAGGTTACAAATGCTAACGCCGTTTACACACTTTCTTCCTCAAGCGGCGAGCCCCCAAAATACACGAAGATTTATGCTAACAGCAATGATGCAACTAATATGGAACTGCTCCAGCCTCAGGCAAGCCACAACGAGTCGTGGACAGCAGCAATCGACCTTAAAGGCAACTCAGGCAACCTGACATTGTCTTACACCTACAACAGGAGTACAATAGAAATCACCTCTGAAACAACAGGTGTTACCATCAGCGACGTGAGCAACACTGGCGCACTGATAAACGTTCCTTCTGGAACAGCCACTCTGAAACTGACCTTCTCTAACCCGATGTCTAAGAACGCACGCCTTGACAACATCAAACTCGTCACAGGCGGCACGGCACAGGAGTATCCGGAGGTGGCAAATATCGCAGCACTTAAGGAACTGGAGTCTGGCAGCAAGGCTGTGCTCACCTTCAACAATGCACAGGTGATTTTCACACACGATAGGGATATGTATATTCAGGATGCAACAGGCGCACTTGACATCTACGACTGCGGCCTTTCCTACACCGCAGGCCAGGTGCTCAACGGCAAGGCTACTGTTGAGTATAAATTGTACAACGAAATGCCAGAGATTACCTCTGTTTCTAATGCTGAAATCACTGCCACTGACGGCGAGGCAACTCCTAACACAGTGTCTGTAGAGGCTGTGACCAAGGCTAAGATTTGCCAACTGGTGAAGGTTGTTGGAACCGTTCACATCGAGAAGGAAACAGTAACTCCATCTGATGGCGGCGACCCATACGAGCGCAACAACTACTTCCTCGTTGACGAGGACGATAACTCAGTGCAATTCTACCAGAAATGGTCAAGCCTTGAGGGAACCGACCTGTCGGGACTCACCGAAGGCGCACAGGCTACCATCACCGGTGTCGTGGTTATCCTGAACGGCTCTGCTGCTATCGGCGTTACTAAGGCAGAGTATGAGGGCACAATACCAGAGGGACCGAAGGCTGAAAACATCGCTGCATTTAAGGCTCTCGAAAACAATACCGAGGCAGAGTTGACACTCACCGACGCTGTTGTGACATTCGTTAACGGCAAGGACATGTATATTACCGATGCTACTGGTTCTATCGACTTCTACAACACCGGTCTTTCTTACACAGCAGGTCAGAAACTGAACGGAACCATCAAGGTTAAGTTCTCAGTATATAAGAACACTCCACAGGCAACCAATCCTTCAGAGAACAACCTTACCGCTACCGACGGCGAGGCTACTCCACAGGAAGTGGCTATCAGCGACATCAACATCAGCAAGGTTTGCGACTATGTTAAGGTTTCTGGAACAGTTACTATCAAAACTAACACTGCAGGTACCAAGAAATATTACTACATCACTGATGGTGGTAGCAACGAGATTGAATTGTACCGCAAGTGGTCAAGCATCGAAGGAACCGACACTTCAACTCTTAACGAGGGCGACAGCGTAACAGCAACAGGTATCGTTGTTCCTTTCAACGACACATTTGAAATCGCTCTTACCGCACTGGAGAGCACATCGACAGGCATCGATAACATCAATGCTGAACTCTCAAACGACGCTCCTATCTACAACCTCGCCGGCCAGCGCGTTGAGAAGGCTGTGAAGGGCATCAACATCCAGAACGGAAAGAAGTTCATCGTTAAGTAATCAACCCAAACTTCTTATAAAGTTGGAATAAAATAGTCAAAGCAGTAAGCCGAATATCAAATATTATTCATGGCTTAACTGCTTTGCTTTATTTAAATATTATCAAAACATCGAATATGAAAAGAACACTGAGAACACTATTGACACTGCTGCTGTTGGCAACATGCGCTGCGGGATATGCTGAAGACCAGACATGGAGCCATGTATGGGACACTAGCCAAAGTAACGGAGGCGAAGGATTCTATCACACCTCAGGAAACGAGACGACGCTGACAACAACAATGAAGGGCATCGAATGGACCCTGACATCAGAGTCTCCATCAGTTGCCTACACTGCATCAATGGGACAAATGATAGGCACTAGCGCAAAGCCTGCATCCAACGTGTCGCTGTTCACAAACGGCATCGAGGGCGTAATCAAGTCGGTTGAGGTGGAAGTGAAGGTTAAGGACGCTGTACAGGTGGCCGATGTGGCTGTGGTTGTTGACGAGACGTCATACCTATGCGACGGAAGTGCCACTAAGCAGATGACCGCCGAATACGTGAAATATAAGTTCGTGCCCGCTGCCGATGGCGCACAAGGCAAGATAGACATCAAGATGACACAGACAGGCGAGACAAAGGGAGCGCTCTTCATAAAGAGCATCACCATCGTCTATGACCCCGACGTGAAGGAATATATCACTGGAAACTACACCCATATCTGGGATAAGAGCAGGGCTGACGGCGGCGAAGGATTTTACAACTTCGGCACCTCGTTCGTTGACACCAATACTCTTACTGCATCTCTCAACAACGTTAGTTGGACCGTTACCACCGTGGGTTCGAAGAAAATGGCATTTACTGCGAATGGAGGACAATCTTTCGGAGTATCCACCAGCGACCCATGCAGCCACATCGAACTGATAACCAACGGCATTGCAGGCGAGATAACCGAGGTGATAGTGGCTGCGAAGAAAGGAACTACATCTGCAAGTCTGTCCGACGCGGCAATGAAGGTGTCGGTGGGCGGAACCGCTTATAAATGCAATGATAATGTTTCTGCTCCATTGACAGCCGACTTTGTGGAGTATCACTTCACTCCCGCTGCCGAGCCTGTTGAGGGCGAGATAAAGATTGAGGTTGACCAGACCTCTGAAACGCAAGTTGTGATTTACTTGAAGAGCATCGTGGTGAACTATCGCGAGGAGATTACTCCTATCGACGCACCGACAGCAACACCTGCGGCTGGCAGTTACGACGAGGCACAGACAGTGGAACTGGTTGCTGGTGAGGGCACAAAGATATACTACACCACCGATGGCTCGAACCCCAGAACATCGGAGACAACACAGGAATACACTGATGCCATAAACATCGCCGAGACAACCACAGTGAAGGCTATTGCCAAGATGGGCGACCGCCTCAGCAGTGTGGCAGAGTTCAAATATACCATCCGCAAAGACCCCGAACTGTCTTTCGAGCAGGCAGTGAAAGAGGTTGACTACTCAGACGGCTATTACATGGGCGTATATCTCAACAACCCATACGACGTTTCGCCTATTCGCTATGTGAGTTCTGACGAGAACGTGGTGAAACTCGACGGTTATGCCGACCTCTGGCCGATAGCACCGGGCGAGGCTACCATCACCGCTTATTTCGACGGTAACGAGGAATACAAACCGGCAACAGCGTCATATAAGGTTATCGTTAATGCCCTTTTGCCACTCGAAACGCCAACAGTGACACCGTCAGGAGGCACATTTGAGGGTCCCGTTGATGTAACAATCACCGCCGGAAGCGACTGGGGCACACGTGCAGTGACGATATGGTACTCCACCGAGGCTGCTTCAGTAGAGGAGATGGAAGACGATATGGACAAGCGAACAGTATGGCCCGACGCTCCTGGTTTCGACTATAGCGTGAATACAAAGACCATCACCATCGACCATTCGTGCACACTTATCGTAGAGGCAAGAGGCTACGACTCGCTGTCAAGCGAACCTCTCGTGCTGGAGTTTACTATCGAGCCTACTAACGGCATCAACTCTGTCAATGCCGACAACGCAAACAATGATGCTGTTTACAACCTGCAAGGCCAGCGCGTAGAGAAGGCAGTGAAGGGTATTTACATACAGAACAGCAAGAAACATATTGTGAAGTAATCATCACTTTATTTACAACAAGAGGAAGATGTGTTCTAATTGGAATTTGAACACATCTTCTTCTTTTTGGGAATTATAAAAGTTACCCTTATGCTAATGTCACCCCGCCCCTGTAGGGGAGACTTCGCACACTGCATCATTCGGAACACCATCACACTTATAGGAACCAATAGTATATGATTATTTCTTATTTTTGCCTGGTAATGTGAAAGATAAGTGGAGCGTGGCGTTAGTTTATTGGGAAAAAAGATGTAATTTTGCAGGCGCAATGGAATATAACACCTTTACTTTAGACAACGGACTACGCGTCATTCAACTGCCATCAGACTCGAATGTAGTTTACTGCGGTTTCCAGATAGCCGCAGGCACTCGCGACGAGGAGGCTGGCGAGGAAGGACTGGCACACTTCTGCGAGCACATGACGTTCAAGGGGACGCAACGGCGCAACGCACTGAGAATACTCAACGAACTGGAGCGCGTGGGCGGCGACATCAACGCCTTTACGAACAAGGAAGACACCGTGTTCTATGCCGCCGTGCTGCGCGAGCATCTGCCCAAGGCTGTTGACCTGCTCACCGACATCGTGTTCCACAGCACCTACCCACAGCATGAGATTGACAAGGAAGTGGAGGTGATTTGCGACGAGATAGAGAGTTACAACGACTCGCCTGCGGAACTTATCTACGACGAGTTTGAGAATCTGCTGTTCAAAGGACATCCCTTGGGACATAACATCCTTGGAACGGCAGAACAGGTGAGACGCTTCACCACCTACGATGCGCTGCGCTTCACGCGCCGCCACTATAGGCCCGACAACGCGATATTCTTTGTGTATGGAAACCCCATCACCTCGCGAAAAGAATGGGGACTGAACACATTAAAGTCAATAGGAAAAAGTGACCTGTCACAGAAGACAAGACACGACGAGAACCTCTCCCATCGTATTGGGCACAGCAAGGGTTCCACTGTTTGTCTGTCACAGGGCACTCACCAAGCACATGTGATGACCGGCAACATCGCATACGCTGCCACCGACAACCGCCGCTGGACTCTCTATCTGCTTAACAACATGATCGGCGGACCGGCAATGAACACACGACTGAACATCGCCCTGCGCGAAAGGCGCGGACTGGTATATACCGTTGAGAGTTCAATGGTGGCATACGGCGACACTGGAATGTGGTGCACATACTTCGGGTGCGACCCTGCCGATGCCAACAAGTGCCTGCGCATAGTGAGGCGCGAACTGAACCGCTTCATGGAGAAACCCTTGTCGGCAACGCAACTGGCTAACGCCAAGAGACAACTGAAGGGACAGTTGGGTGTGGCATGCGACAACCGCGAGAGTTTCGCCCTGTCGTTCGGCAAGAGTTTCCTGCACTATGGCGACGAGCGTCACCTGTCGCGCATCTATAAACACATCGACGAAATAACTGCCGACGAGATAAAACAGGTGGCGCGTGAGGTGTTTGCCCCCGAGACAATGACCACACTGATGATAAAGTAGGACAAATGTACGGCATGTCCTTGCTTATCACTGTTTTTTTTCGTATTTTTGCAACCATAAACAGAGAAATGCTATGAGAAAAGTAATAGGTATCGGCGAGACAGTGCTCGACATCATCTTCCGCGACAATCATCCTGTGGATGCTGTGCCTGGCGGCAGCGCATACAACGCACTGGTGTCGCTGGGGCGCATGGGGATTCCCGGAATGTTCATCAGCGAGACAGGTGCCGACCACGTGGGCGAGATGATAGTGTCGTTCCTGCGCAGCAATGGCATCGACACCAGCGGCGTGAAGATGTATAAAGACACGAAGTCGCCACTCTCCCTGGCTTTTCTCAACGAGCACAACGACGCAGAATATGTGTTCTACAAGGACCATCCCAACGACAAGTTGGATATGACGCTGCCCGAGATTGCGCCCGACGACATAGTGCTGATAAGTTCGTACTATGCCGTTAATCCCGTCATCCGTCCGCAGATGAAGCGCGTGCTTGACCATGCGCGGCAGTCGGGTGCCATAATCTATTACGATGTCAATTTCCGCCCGTCTCATCGCGACGAGATAGAAGAGTTGCTTCCCAATATTCTTGACAACTTCGCCTATGCCGACATCGTGCGCGGCAGCGACGAGGACTTCCAGGTGATGTTCTCAAAGGGTGATGCCCGCCAGGTGTATCAAGAGAACATAATGCCACGATGCGACACATTCATCTATACCCGCGGTGCACAGCCGACAGACATCTTCACTGCCGACGGCAAATGCCGCACCTACAACGTGCCGCCAATAGAGGGCGAGATAGTGAGCACCATCGGTGCCGGCGACAACTTCAACGCCGGTTTCGTGTATGGTCTCATTCGCGAGGGCATCACGCGCGACATGCTGCGTCAGGGCATCAGCGACAGTCAGTTGCAGCATATCGTCGATTATGCCATGGCATTCAGCGGCAACTGCTGCCGCAATGTGCAGAACTATATTAACGCTGAGAGTTTAGTGTTGAGCGTTGAGCGATAAATGTTGAGCGATGAGTGTTGAGCGTTGAGCGAATACACTATTGCCATAAAGTCAAAGAACAAACAAACTTATAAAACATATAAAGCAATGAAAGAAATCAAAAGCAAAATCTATTACGTAGGTGTGAACGACCGCAACAAGGCTCTTTTCGAAGGACTGTGGCCGCTGCCTAACGGTGTAAGTTATAACTCTTACATCATCAACGATGACAAGGTGTGCCTCATCGACACCGTTGAAGTGGACTTTTTCACCCAATTCATCGAGAATATCCGCGAGGTGATAGGCGACAAGAAGATAGACTATCTGGTGGTAAACCACATGGAGCCTGACCATAGCGGCAGCATCGCATTGATAAAGAAATACTATCCCGAGGTAAAGGTCATCGGAAACAAGAAGACCTTCGGCATGATGGCTGGCTTCTATGGTCTGCAAGACGAAAACGACGTTGAGGTGAAAAACGGCGACTCGCTCGACCTCGGCACATATAAACTGCAGTTCGTGCTCACCCCGATGGTTCACTGGCCAGAGACAATGGTGACGCTGTGCAGCGACGGCGAGGGAAAAACGAGCACACTGTTCAGCGGCGATGCTTTCGGATGTTTCGGTGCGCTGAATGGCGGTGTTATCGACAGCGAAATAAACTGCGACACGTTCTGGCTCGAGATGGTGCGCTACTACAGTAACATCGTGGGCAAGTACGGCGTTCCTGTACAAGGTGCATTGAAGAAACTCGCAGGTGTGGAACTCGACTACATCTGCTCTACCCACGGTCCGGTATGGCACGAAAACATCAGCCGTGTCATTGCCGAATACGACCGCATGAGCCGTTACGAGACAGAGAGCGGCCTTGTAATCTGCTACGGCACCATGTACGGCAACACCGAGCGCATGGCTGAGTGCATCGCGGCGGCAGCATCGAAGGCAGGCGTGAAGAACATCGTGATGTATAACGTGTCGAAGACCCACCACTCGTACATCATCCGCGACGTGTTCCGTTACAAAGGACTCATCGTGGGTGCTCCCACCTATAACACCGCGCTCTATCATGAGATGGAGGTGCTCCTCTCTGAACTGGCAGGCAAGGACATCAAGAACCACTATCTGGGATGGTTCGGGTCGCACGGCTGGGCATCGAAGGCTGTTGGCAAGATACAGGAGTGGAACGAGAATGCCCTGAAGTTCGAGGCTGTAGGCACTCCTGTGGACATGAAGCAAGCAATGACTCCAGAGGTGAAAGAGCAGTGCGAGGCTCTTGGCAAGGCAATGGCAGAGAAACTGCTCGGCGCATAACACCATTTATCATACATAAAAAAGCGGCTGCAGAGAACGTTCTGCAGCCGCTTTTCTTTTTATAGAAGGAATTATCTCACAAGCAGTTTACGTGTAGCGGTGTCGCTGCCACTCTGCATTGTCACGACATAGATGCCTGCAGGCAGGCTCACAGTAGTGTCAGACGAGAGAATCTCAGAGAAGAGCACCTTACCGTTGGCACCAAGTATAGTCACCTTTACCTCGTTGTTCGTGAAGATATTCACCTCATGCTTGCCACCTTCTGCTGTTGCTGTCACCTGCTGCACACCGTCTATGGCGGTGCTGAGCGCGAACTTCACTGCTATGTCAGTGGCTCTCGTGATAGTGAACTTATTGTTGCTGATGTTCTCACCATTGGCTTTCATCGACGATACAGCATAGCCGGCATCTGGCGTTGCCATGACGGTTATCTCACTGTTCTTCTGCACCTTCGCTCCAGACTCCACGACATTGTTCTCCGCATCCATAACCGTTACATCGCCGTTGCTGTATGGCAGAATGGTGATATATGCCTCGTTACATCCCGTGCCGTCGCCGTTACCAGTGTAGTTCATCACCCACAGTTTCGACTTTGCAATGAGTGTCTCCGAGTGCTCCACGTCGTTGGCATTGCTGCCCAATGCCACCCACAGTTTCGTCTGTGTGGTGCTTCCCGCAACTTCTTCGCCCGGATCGACATACTCTGGCAGACTATAGAAGAAGTCGTTGGTCTGGCAAGCATCCCATCCGTTGCCTCTCACGTCGATATACCACAAGCGAGTGTTCTTCGAGAGGTCGAGAGCGGCGAGAGTGTTTTCGCCAGCATCGAGTTTCTCGAGCAGAGTATTATTCGAGAGGTCGAGTTGATTGAGTTTATTGCCTCCCACTGACAGTGCAAGCAGGTTACTGTTGCTGCTCACGTTGATATTGTTCAGAATGTTGCCATTCAGGTAGAGTTGTTGCAGTTGTGGCATGTTCTCAACATTTATTTCGTCGAGCAATGCGTTTGAGACATTGAGGTAAACCATTTCGTTATTGTTCGTAAGGTCTAACTCCTCAAGGAATGTATTCTTCAAATCAACATACTGCAGCATCGGGTTGTTCTTGATGTCTATCTCCTCGAGCCATTCCAGTCCGTATGCTCTCAGTTGTACCAGTTTCGGGCACTGCGACACATCCACGTTGTCCAGTTCTTCGTTCATCGACACGTCGAGGTAGAGCAGTTCTGGCTCATTGCTCAGGTCTATGCTTGCCAGTTGGTTGAAGTAGAGGTCGAGATATTTCAGAGAGTTGTTCTGACTGAGGTCTATGGCCGATATCTGGTTGTCTGTAGCATAGTCGGGGTAACTCTCGCAGTTGAGGTAAGTCACGTCACCATAGATTTTCACCTGTGTTCCTTCTGTGGTGCCGTCAATCCATGTCCATGTATTGCCGTTGATGGTGTATGGCTTCAGTTCTCCGTCACCCCAGTCGATGTTGACTGTGGTGTTGTTGCTGTCAGCACCAAGAGCGTATGCGCTCACCTGGCCTGCTGGCACCGTAAGCGTGATGCACTTCTCGCCGCCTACATCGCCGAACACCGCCTGCACGTCGGCGTCTGCCGTAACCACGAACAGTGTGTCCTGAACGAGTGTGCCATTCACCATGATTCCTTTATATTCCTTACCTTCCTCTGCTTCGTAACGCACACAAAGAATAGAGCCTGGCACCACCTTGCCATCACTGCCCACCTCGTCGTAATAACGCGAGAAGGCATCGCGGTCTGCGCTCCATGTCATGTCGCGCTTCATCACCTTGTATGTGCCGCCAGTGGTGGGCTGCTGCGTGAGCACAACGTCGCTCATCGAGCAAGAGCCGTCGCCCTCAACATCAATTATCCAGTGTGTGTCGGCACTATACTGCATGAGATACTTCTCGGCATCGGCAGTTTCGCCGTTACAACCCTCAACGTATATACGGCCTGTGCGGTCAGGGTCGCTGATGGTCTGATACATGAAGTTGAGCGACTGGGGAGTGAAGTTCTCGTTTCCCTGCAGATAGAGATAGCGCAGCATGAAATAGTTGGCTGTAAAGTCGAGGAACTCAAGGTCGCAATCCTTTGCCGACAGTGTCTGCAGCCATTTCAGTCCGCTCACTTCCAGGCGGTTAATGTGCAGCGAGTCGCAGTAAAGACTTCTCAGCGACGCCATCTTCGACACGTCGAGTTTAGTCAGTTTGGTATTGCTTACATTCAGGCTTGTCAGTTTTGTGTTATTGTTGAGATTCAGTTTCTCTATTTCGTTGTTGTTCACTGCCAGTCCTGTCAACTGCGTGTTGGCTGCGACATTCAGTTCTGTCAGTTTGTTGCCACTCACGCTGAGGTCTTCGAGTGTTGTCAGTCCAGTCACGTCGAGTTCAGATATCTGATTGTTCGCCAAGTTCAGTGAGCGCAGCGCGGGGTAGTGAGCAGGGTCGAAGGTGATGTCCCACAGTGAGTTGTTGCTCAGGTTGAGACTCGTGAGTTGCGGGAATGAGTATGTGTCATAGAAGTGCACGATGTCGCAGTTGTTCATCGTTATCATCTTCATGTTAGGATTGCTGTCTGCAAAAGCCACCGTGCCCAGTTCGGGGTTATTATATAGGTCGAGGTACTCCAGTTTCGAGAAGTTGCGCAGATTGAGCATGTGTATGTTGTTGTCGCCCAGTTGCAGCATCTCCAGGTTTGTGGCATCGCCCAGGTCAAGGGTGGAGTACGTCAGTTGGTTCTTGTTGGCACTGAGTTTCTTAAGAGCCGACTGTCCCTCCAGCGTGAGACCTGTCACGCCCTGCTCATAGAATGTGATTTCTGTCAGCACACCGTATATCTTAACGGTGTTGCCCTTCAGCACGCCCTCTTTGCGCAACAGGTAGGGCATGTCCGAGGGGTTGACATCATATTCCACCAGTTCTCCGTCACCCCAGTCAACAGAAATCTTGCCTGCCTCTAGAGGCACGGGGTTGAACACGAACGTGTCGCCATAAGCCTTGCTCGTGGTAACTGTGATAACGCTCTCTGCCGAAACACTGGTAACGACACAGAGCAGCATTGCTAAAAAGAGATAAAGTTTTTTCATACTATTATTATTTGTATTATTTGTTACTATTAATGTCATTTGAATCCTACTGCATGCTGTCTTTTAACAAGATAGTGGCCAGAGACTATTCATTTGGATTTATGCTGCAAAATTAAATAAAAAAACGAAACATTGTGTATAAAAACACAAGAATGTTTCGTCTTCAACTCAAAAATATCACTTGCTTAAGGAGTTCAGGAGTTTGGGTGTTCGGTAGTTCAGACATTTGAGCGTTCCCGCCAAACGGGAGTCTGCTTAAGCCTAAGGGCAGTAACTAATGTCTGTACTCCAGCGTCTGAAAGCAGCGATAACTCCTAAACTCCTGTTCTCCTTCAATACGAGAAACTTTAATCATTATTTCCTCCAGAACCTTTCCGTGATGTCAACGAAGGTGTCGGGAGAGGTCTTCTTGTAAAGCCGCTGATTGGTGGTACGCTCTTTCAGACTGCCTAGATGCGCGATGTACGGACCGAGTTTAAAGTAGTCGAAAGAGTTGCGGTCGAGATGGTGCGGGAAATACTGCTTACCACTATACCACCCCACCTTCAGTTGCGGGTAACGCTGATGCACATAGAGTGCCAGACGCTCCACCTCGGCAGGGTCGTTGTCGCCGCCCATGAAACAGATGCATGTGAAGTCGCCGTTGAATTCTTTCACGAAAGAGTCTATGGCATCGGTGCTCAACGGCTCGCCGATGTCAGCCCACAGATACTTGCTATGGCATCCCGGACAGCGGTTGGGACATCCCGAGATGTTTATTGAAAGCGTGGTCTCGTCAGGTATCTCCTGAAAGACCACGCCGGTATTTACGTATTTAAGCATTGCTTAATATAGTTACGAATGTTGAATTACGAATTACGAGTTGTTGCGCAAGCGCAATAGAGAATTGAGAATTGGGAGTTACGAGTGTTGAGTTACAAATTACCGCAGGCGACAAATCGTAATTCAACATTCGTAACTCGTCATTCCATTTCTATACCTCCACGAGTTCCTGTGGTGTTGCCTCGTAGTAGAAGCGGCGGCCTGCCTCCTTCTGTCGCGGCTCACTGAAGTTGCTCACGCGCTTCAGGTAACCGATGATACGTGTCATGTAGTCCACGTTACGGCTGTGGCAGTGAGGACACTCCTTCAGATAACGCTTGTCTATCGTGCCGCACTCGTTGCAGATAGTGTTCGGGATGTTGAATGTGAAGTAGTTGCACCCTTCCTTGGCAGCCACCTTCAGCAAGTTGCGATACTGCTGCTTCGAGAGGTGCTCCTCCAGGTTCATGTGCAGTGCCGAGCCACCGGTGAGGTGCTCAATGTATGGTGCTCCGTGCAGTTTGAACTTGTCGATGATGTTCAGCGAGTCGTCCTCAACGATGTAGAAGTAACTGTTGTAGCAGTCGCGTGGCACGAAGTAGCCGTCTTCACGGTCCCACTTAGCATGCTTCACACCCACGTTCTCGGCAGGAATCATCTCGCAGTTGAACAGCAGGTCCTTGGTGCGATACTGCTTGTTGTACTTCTCCACAAGTCCCAGCACCGTCTGCACATAGCGCAGATAGTCGGGGTTATCATTAATCTTGAGACCCAGGAACTCGGCAGCCTCCACCAGACCGTTCACACCGATGGTGAGATACTGGCGGCCGATGTTGATATATCCTGCGTCGAACAGTGGCAGCATGCCCGACTTCTGCAGTTCCTTCAGGTTCTCGTTGTATGCTATCTGCACCTTGTGGCACAGGTCTATAACATCGCTCAGGAACTCGGTGTAAACCATCTTGTGGTTAACGGCATACTGGATGCAGCGGTTCAGGTTTATGGTGAGCACGCTCTTCGAGCCGGTAGAAACACCGCCGGCACCCAAGGTATAACTGAAGCCATTGTCCTGAATCTCGTTGCGCAGACGGCAGCAAGAACTCAGCGAGTCGGCATTGTCGCTCATATATGTGAAGAACGAGTGTCCCTCAGAATACATCTCGGCGGTGAAGTCGGCCCACTCCTTGTCCAGACAGTCGCCATCCTTGGTGAGCAGAGCCATCGTCTCAACGGGGAAGGTGAGCACTGCCTTGGTGCGCTCCTTGTTGAACCACTTCATGAAACGCTTCTGCAGCCATGACAGTCCGTCCCAGTCGGGCTGACTTCCGTCGGGGAAATAGAACTCGCCGAACAGACTCTGGAAGTAATACTTGTCATAGTATGCCACGTTCCAGAACACTGCCTGGTAGTTGCGGGCACCTGTAGGCTGGTTCAGGGTATAGACAATCTGCTCGAAACAGTCGGTAATCACCTTGTCGATGGTGCGCTGCTTCAGACTCAGGTCAACCACCTTGTCGGGGTTCTGCCAGTAGTCCTTGCCATACTCCTGACCGATGAAGTAGTTCATATACATCAGGAACTCTGGTGTGGCGCATGCGCCGCTGAGCATCGAACTAACCATGAACACCATGTTGGCGAAGCCGCCGCAGAACGACTTCAGGTTGGTGGGAGCCGTGGAGTTGCCGCCGATAGATGCCGTGCCGCTGATGAGCCACGGATACATCGTTATCGAGGCGCAGTAGTTAGCCAGACTCGTCTCGTCGTTCTTATATATAAAGTGGTGGGTCAGCAGATCGATGTACTTGTCTGCCAGTTCCTTACCATACATCTTCTTGATGCGGTCGGTGAGCAGACGACGGTTCAGACGGATGAAACTTGCCTTTGGAAGTTCGCCGATAAGAGTGGCGATGTTCTTGTGCTCCACATTGGCATTAGCGTCATATTTAGAACCAGTGGCAGCGTTCTCTGCCTGACAGTAGTCAACCAAAAAGTTCAACTTCTCCATCGTCTCGCGGTCCTCAGTGTGACGCTGGCGGTAGAGCATGAACGACTTAGCCACCTTATAGAAGCCCTCCTTCATCAGCGACTCTTCCACCTGGTTCTGAATCTCCTCAACCTTAATCTCCTCATGGATGTCAAGGTGAGCCAACACCTTGCTAAGTACCGTCAAATCAACGGGTTCGCCAACCGACTCGAATGCCTTGATAATGGCATTCATTATCTTGTCTAATGAGAAACGGACCTTCTGTCCGTCGCGTTTGGTAATAGAGAAAAGTTTACTTTCCATCTGCTTTTTTAGATTAATATGTTGTTGTTTAGATTACTCTTTATTATGCTTCTTGCGTCAACAAAGTTTCCCATTTTGGAAAACTTTTTCCGTTAGGTTTAAAAAAAAGTTTCCCGTTTTGGAAAAGTTTCAACGCTGCAAAGATACAACTTATTTCTAAAATACAATTAAAAACAGAGAAAAATTTTTCTTCTTTTTTTCGATTCACGCCGTTGCTCACTTCTAAAACAAAAAGTGGAGAGCAGTCGTCTGCCCTCCACTTACCAGTCTTATCAGAGCCCCTGCATAGCAGCGTTAGCACCGAAAACACCCAGCAGCGCCGTCGCCACGGCGACAATCACCTTGAGAATAATCTTCCACGTCTCCTTGTTCATGGCCTGTCACAGTTTAAGGATTAACGTCATCGCCACTCTCGTCGTCAACCATCACTGCATTCTTCGGCAGTTCCTTCACAGAGACCCCCATCAGCATGGCACGCTGGCGATAGCCGTTCTTGTCGATGCGAGTCTCAGGCTGGAACAGAAGGTGAGTGCCCTTCACATTCTTCGAAGCACTGAACTCCTTAACGCTGTTGGCAGGAGCGGTGTTCAGACCTATCTTGAAAGTGCCCAGACGGTCTATCTTCACCGCCATGCTCTGCTGCAGTTTCTTCTGCATAGTGGTCACCAACTCCGAGATTACGGCGAGGATGTCCGAGCGCTTCACAGTACAGTTCTCCTGCATCTCGTCTGCCAGTTGGTCGGTGCCTATCACGTCGATGTGCTTGGCGCGTGCATACCATGAACCCTTGTGCTTGCTGTTCTCGCGGTTATCCTGATAAAGTTTATAAAATACTGACATAGTTTTGTTCCTTTCTTGTTTTAATGGTTAATTACTGTTGTTATCTCTGAAAACACTTCCGCGCGGTGCATCCACTTCCATGTCGCTGTGTCTCGAGCCGCAACTCCATCTCCGTGTTTGCGATTGCAAAGGTAGCACATCCTGCAAGCGAAATCAAGCATTCGCTATCTACAGCCATGGTAAAACGTTATCAGGAATGGTGAGCGAATTTGTATATTCAAAATTTATTTGCTATCTTTGCCCTGCGAAACACAGACGATGATGAACAACGATTTCCTTGCGCGTACGCGTTTATTAATAGGTAATGACAGTGTTAGTGCTGTACAACGTCAAAAGGTGATAGTTTTTGGTGTTGGCGGCGTGGGCTCGTGGTGCGCCGAGAGTCTGGTACGCTCTGGCATCACCCACCTCACCATCGTCGATAGCGACGCGGTGTGCACGTCGAACATCAACCGCCAACTGATGGCAACGACACTCACCGTGGGACGCCCCAAGGTGGAGGCACTGCGCGAACGGCTGCTCGCCATCAACCCCGATGCCGACATCACATGCAGGCAACAGGTGTTCTGCGCCGAGACATTAGAGGACTTCCCCCTAGACGATTACGACTACGTCATAGACGCCATCGACTCGCTGAAAGACAAAGTGCTACTCATAGAGACGGCATGCAAGAGCCGTGCCACCCTATTCTCCTCCATGGGTGCGGCACTGAAGATGGACCCCACACGCATTCGTGTGGCGGAGTTCTGGAAGGTTGAGGGCTGTCCGCTGGCACGCGCCCTGCGCAAGCGCTTCAAGAGTCTTGGACGCCGTCCCGCGCGCAAGTTCCAGTGCGTCTATAGCGACGAACTGCTGCCCAACCTCGGCGACAATGCTGACGAGGCCATCGAGACCACCACGTTCCGCAAGGCACAAACCAACGGCACCGTAGCACACATCACAGCCATCTTCGGATTTACACTGGCAGGACTGGTGATACGCGACATCACATCTAAACAACATAAATAAACCTCTTATCTCCGCAAATTAACGCTAATAAAACGCAAATGTTATACCATCATTTACGTTAAAAACTACGAATTACACGAATTATTCTAATTATTCTAATTTCTTTCCCTCAAAAACCACAGATTTCGCAGATTACGTTGATTTTAAAACTATGTATTTATCTTGATTTTTTTCTAACGAACGATTTCACAGATTATTCTCCGCAAATTAACGCGAATTATACGAAAATTATTATCGTTTATTTACGTTCCATTTACGATAATTGGCGGAGGAAAACAACTACGAATTAAACGTATTATACGAATTATTCTAATTTCTTTCCAAAAACACGCGCATACAGCCCTCCCCCTCGGGGGAGTTGGAGAGGGGTTTCTCGGGGGGATTAGAGGAGGGGTTTCTTCAGTATAAAAAAAAGGTGCCAGTCACTATTGACCGGCACCTTTGTTATCAGGAATATCCCCTTGGGATACTGTTTCTTAGTCCCAAACCTTCTTGAGGTATTTGTTGGAGAATGCTATCGGCTGTGCCTCTTTCTCTACGAGAGATGTAGGCTCCTCGTCATCCTCAACGACTTCATCGTTTTCCTTTCCCATTGGATCCCATGCAGAATAAGGTGTTTCCTGCATAATTGGTTCAGGCAGAGCAACGTTCTTTACTACAGGCTCTATATATACCTTTTTCATCGTTTTTAATTTAATAAATTTATTTGATTATAATTTTCTTACCGTTCTTAATGTAAATACCCTTATTAGGCTGTGCAACCTTTACGCCCTGGAGTGTGTAGTAACTGCCATCCTCCACTGCCTCAGCACTTACATTAGATATACCTGATACTTCCTCAACATCTCCTGCAACTTTAGACTTAAGAGGATCAGTTAAACCTCTTGGACCCCAGTTACCAGTGCTTACAAATTTGTTCCACTCGTCTGGACGGAATGTCATTTCATCTCCTGTAGGTTTAACGACAACTCCCTCGAAACTCTGAGGATCACTTAATACAGAATTCGGCAAGCACAAATATGCTTTGTTAGGACCACATACAAGGGCAGGTTTGGTACGGAAGAAACCAACATAATTATGAGACTTACCATCTGGAACCGATGCTACATCATCAGCGACTACTTTGCTTGCGAACGAAGTACTTGATAACTTTGTCATAATGAAACTACGGTCTGTGACACTTCCTGATGCATTAAAATAATTAGCCATAGTCGTTGGAGCGTTGTCCCAAATTGATTTCCAATTATCATCAGTCATACCCTTGTAATAAGGATAAATTATAGTATTTTCTACTGTTGGAACCATATAGTTCTTGGGAGAAAGGTCTCCATCAGAAGTTTGAGCGGGAGTAAAACGTGTGTAAGGCGCAACATAATCTGCTCCACCTTTATCCCATGAAGTTATACGACCCAATGTATAGCCAGTAGAGTTTTTATCTACGGATCCATACAAAATGACACCAGTATTTGCTGGAATAGCAAAAATCTGCACCAAATCAAGAACATAGTTACCATTCGTATCTTCATGTACACCTGTTACAACATATGCACGGAAATTCATAGGAACCAAACGAGCATACTTGTCGCTATAAGTTCTCAGCACAACTCTCGTTTCAGGAACATCTTCTTGTTTACCCGAACCTGCATTAATAAATTGCTGCCAACCATTAACATTCAATTCATTGCCATTATCATCTTTTCCTTCCTTGTGATTATTAAGCCATGTTTGGAATTTCCCTTTATTTAAAGATATCTCCTGTGTAAGTTTATGATGAGTGTTGGTAAAGAAGTCCTCTTTCCCTTCTGGGAAATGAAGTGTAGCGTATTTCGCGTAATCAGCATCTGTCTGTCCTACAGTAACTTGGAAATCGAACGCATTCTTTGCAGCTGCAGTCTCACCTAAAACATACACATCTATAAGTTCCTTAATGGCCGCATTCATAAATGCCTGCGTCTCAATGTACTTAACATTCGCAGGAATTGTTATGTGAGTAATAGGAGAGTTCGTTATCATGTCACTCTCAATACACGTTACGGTATTTGGAATTGTAAAAGTTTTTATGTTAACATTGTTCTGGAATGTATCCTGATTCAAAGTTTTAACATTAGCAAGTACTGCTTTAGTAACATTTTTGAAATGTTTAAAACTCATGCAGTTCTGAAACTTTTCAACAGTCTGAGTATTACCATTAATATCAGTATAGCTTACGAAACCTTTAGATGTCTCTTTAAAAGTTGCTTTACTGAAATCAACAGTCTTAGCATTAGTAAAACTACCTCCCTGGAAGGGATCCAGAGTGTTAATGGTTCCTGAGAACTTCAAAGAATCAGCAGCAAGAACTCTATCAGACACATCATTTCCATTTGCATCCTTTAAATCATTTTTATTCTGTCCATCATTACCAGAACCTTCGATGAATGCAGTATGGCCATCATCACTAAAAGTAACGACCCACGCATTTGCGCTAATAGCTGCAAATGCACAAAGTAAAATAAGTAAACACTTTTTCATTTCGCAAAAAGTTTAGTTAATATTTATATCATTGTTATATCTTTTACCCCTTAAGAGTTGTGTCAGTCTCCAGAGTATATTATTGGTACCTTATTTATATAAAGAGAAAACATGCCATAACGCCTCTCTAAGGACGGTGAAGATGAAGTTTTTATGTCGTTACATCCAAATTACACCGCTGACAAATGCATATTTCGGGTGCAAAGTTAAAAATTAATAATGAAACAAACAAATATTTTTAGAAAAAACGAACAATAAAGCGTACTTTTTAACCAATTTGACATAATTAGTGCATGATTAGTAATAAAATGAATCAAAACGTGGTTTAGACAGAAAGACATATTGTTGTTGGACAGAAAGACAAAAAGGTGATAAGACAGAAAGACATAAGCACGTTTAATTCTTGGTTTTAAAACGTAAATGACCGTAAATGCGACGTAAATAACCATTAATAAATAATTTGCGTGTAATTCGCGTAGAGAAATCCGTGCAATCAGCGTAATCTGTGGTTTTAAAACGTAAATGACCATAAATGGAACGTAAATAAACGATAATAAATAATTTGCGTGTAATTCGCGTTAATTTGTGGATAAATAATAATCCGTGCAATTCGTGGTTGTTTTCCTCCGCCAATTCTCGTAAATATAACGTAAATGTCCGATAATATAATTTGCGTGTAATTCGCGTTAATTTGCGGATAAAAATAATCCCCGTAATCTGTGGTATTTGGAAAGAAATTAGAATAATTCGTATAATTCGTAGTCCCAAGAAGTCCGTAGAGCAATCAGAGCCATCAGTGTAATCAGTGGTTTTGAACGTAAATGTCCTTTAATAGGATGTTAATTACCAAAATAGGCTATTTTACTCACCAATATAGGCTGTTTTACTCACCAATATAGGCTATTTTACTTTGCGGAATGACATTAGAAATATCCGAGTAATCCGTTGTTTTTAACGTAAATGGCCGTAAATGGAACGTAAATAAACGATAATATAATTTGTGTTTTATTCGCGTTAATTTGCGGAGTAAAATAATCCGTGCAATTCATTGTTGTTTTCACCGCTAATTATCGTAAATGTAACGTAATTGTCCGATAATAATTATTTGCGTTTAATTCGCGATAATTTGCGGAGAAAATCTGCGAAATCGTTCGTTAGAAAAAAATCAAGATAAATACATAGTATTAAAATCAACGTAATCTGCGAAATCTGTGGTTTTTGAGGAAAGAAATTAGAATAATTAAAATAATTTGTGTAATTCGTTTAATTCGTAGTTTTAATTCGTAGTTTTTTAACGTAAACATTTTATAATAATTTGCGTGTTATTCGCGTTAATTAGCGGAGGCAATAATCCGTGTAATCGGGGTTGTTTTCATAAAAAACGGTAAAATGTTGTTGAATATTTTTTTATTAGTATAATAATGAGTATCTTTGCGCAATTTATTTTTAGACGTATTAATTATTTGATGTTTTAACAAAAGATGAACGTAATTACAAAAACAGTTCAATTGCCTGATGGAAGAACCATCACGATTGAGACCGGGAAAGTTGCAAAACAGACCGACGGTTCGGTCATGCTCCGCATGAACAACACCGTACTGCTCGCAACTGTTTGTGCAGCAAAAGATGCAGTTCCCGGAACAGATTTTATGCCTTTGCAAGTGGATTATCGCGAGCAGTATGCTGCCGCAGGCCGTTTCCCCGGCGGTTTTACAAAGCGCGAAGGCAAGGCCTCTGACAACGAAATCCTTACCTCTCGACTGGTTGACCGTGTGCTGCGCCCGCTGTTCCCGTCAGACTACCATGCCGAGGTGTTTGTCAATGTGATGCTTTTCAGTGCCGACGGTGTTGACCAGCCCGATGCTCTTGCAGGTTTCGCTGCCTCTGCCGCTCTGGCATGTTCAGATATACCGTTCGAGTGTCCTATCTCGGAGGTTCGTGTTGCCCGCATCAACGGCGAGTATGTCATCGACCCTACCGTGGAGCAGATGAAGAATGCCGACATGGACATCATGGTGGGCGCCAGCGCCGAGAACATCATGATGGTGGAAGGCGAGATGGACGAGGTTTCTGAGCAGGACTTGCTGGGTGCGCTGAAGGCTGCCATGGCTGCCATCAAGCCGATGTGCGACCTGCAGGTGGAACTGTCGAAGGAACTGGGCAAGGACGTTAAGCGCGAGTACTGCCACGAAATCAACGACGAGGCGCTGCGCGAGCGTGTTCGCCAGGAGTGCTACCAGAAGGCTTACGACGTTGTGGGTCAGGCTCTGGAGAAGCAGGAGCGTGCCGAGGCATTCGAGAAGATTGTGGCAGACTTCAAGGAGAAGTTCTTCGCAGAGTTAGCAGAGAAGACAGAGAACACTGAGAACGCTGAGGAAGAAATCACCAAAGAGGACTATGAGGCAATGATTGATAAGTATTATCACGACGTGGAGCGCGACGCTATGCGCCGTTGCATCCTCGACGAGGGCAAGCGTCTTGACGGCCGCAAGACCGACGAGATACGTCCTATCTGGTGCGAGGTTTCTCCACTGCCTATGCCTCACGGCAGCAGCATCTTCACACGTGGTGAGACACAGAGTCTCTCTACCTGTACCCTGGGTACGAAACTGGACGAGAAACTTGTTGACGACGTGCTGGAGAAGAGTTACATGCGATTCCTGCTCCACTATAACTTCCCTCCATTCTGCACCGGCGAGGCTAAGGCACAGCGCGGTGTGGGCCGCCGCGAGATTGGCCACGGCCATCTGGCATGGCGCGCTCTGAAGGGACAGATTCCAGCAGACTTCCCCTACACCGTACGTCTGGTGAGCCAGATTCTGGAGTCTAACGGCTCTTCGTCAATGGCTACCGTATGTGCCGGCACGCTGGCACTGATGGACGCTGGTGTTCCTATGAAGAAGCCTGTAAGCGGTATCGCTATGGGTCTTATCAAGAACCCGGGCGAGGACAAGTATGCCGTACTTAGCGATATCCTCGGCGACGAGGACCACCTGGGCGACATGGACTTCAAGACCACCGGAACACGCGACGGTCTGACAGCCACACAGATGGATATCAAGTGCGACGGTCTGTCGTTCGAGATTCTGGAGAAGGCTCTGATGCAGGCCAAGGCTGGCCGCGAGCATATCCTGGGCAAGATGCTGGAGACGATGCCTGAGCCACGCGCCGACTTCAAGCCACAGGTGCCACGCATCGAGCAGTTTGACATTCCTAAGGAGTTCATCGGTGCTGTTATCGGTCCTGGCGGAAAGATTATCCAGCAGATGCAGGAGGACACCGGTGCCACTATCACCATCGACGAGGTTGAGGGCAAGGGCATCGTTCAGGTGTCTGCTCCTAACAAGGAGAGCATCGACGCTGCTATCGGCAAGATAAAGGCCATCGTGGCAGTGCCCGAGGTAGGCGAGGTTTACGAGGGTACGGTGCGCAGCATCATGCCTTACGGATGCTTCGTGGAGATACTGCCGGGCAAGGACGGTCTGCTGCACATCTCTGAGATTGACTGGAAACGCCTCGAGACTGTCGAGGAGGCAGGCATCAAGGAGGGTGACAAGATTACCGTGAAGTTGCTGGAGATTGACCAGAAGACAGGTAAGTATAAGTTGTCGCACCGCTGCCTCATCCCGAAACCTGAGGGATATGTTGAGCGCGAGCGCCGTCCGCGCCCAGAGCGTGGCGAGCGTCGTCAGCGTCCGGAGCGTGGCGAACGTGGCGAGCGTCGTCAGCCAAGGAACAACGACCGCCGCTTCGACCGCAACAACGAGGGCAACAACGAGGGCCGCGACTACTTCGATCCGTCTGAGGACCGTGAGCCGAAGGGTTTCACCGATGCTCTCGACCACATGGACTTCTAAAGCATTCGCTGCTTTATATATAATAAGGTGTAACTCACTGCGAGTTGCACCTTTTTATTTCTCCGTTATTTCTCCACAAATTAACGCTAATGACACGCAAATTATTATCAAATGTTTACGTTATAAAACTACGAATTAAACGAATTACACAAATTATTATAATTATTCTAATTTCTTTCCTTAAAAAACCACAGATTACGCGGATTACATTGATTTTTAAACTATGTATTTATCTTGATTATTTTCTGTCGAACGATTTCACAGATTCTTCCTCCGCAAATTAACGCTAATGACACGCAAATTATTATCGACCATTTACGTTATAAAACTACGAATTAAACGAATTACACAAATTATTCTAATTTATTTCCCTCAAAAACCACAGATTTCGCGGATTACGTTGATTTTTAGACTATGTATTTATCTTGATTTTTTTCTAACGAACGATTTCACAGATTCTTCCTCCGCAAATTAACGCCAATTACACGCAAATAAATATTTATGGTTATTTACGTTCCATTTACGTGCATTTACGTTAAAAACTACGAATTACACGTATTATTCAAATTATTCTAATTTCTTTCTTAATGGATAATTAGTTTAATTCGTGTAATTAGTAGTTAGTAATCCCATTTGTCGTTAGACGTGTTTCTTGCAAAGGAAGAGGATGTGTTGTCCGTCTTGCTGCGTAGTGGCGAAGACATAAAGGTTGCCACCGTCGCGCAGACGGAGACGGTGACGCAACTGATCGGCACTCATGGGGAAGTTGCGCACTGCCACATTCGCCTGACTGATGCCAAAGAAGGTGGTGCGTAACTCACGCTTGTTCATCGATGAAATGGCGGCAATCTCGAACTGACGACCAGGAAAATCATCGATGGAATGGGGAGAAATGAAAAGGTGACTGTTGGCGGATATCGGTGACACGCCATAACGACGGGCAAGTTCGGGGAAACACCCTGCCTTCATAATGGAGGCGTTGGGGACGAGGAGGAAAGCGCCTAAAGCCCCTTTGTTATCAACAGAGAAAGCCCCTCTCTTATCCCCCCAAAGGGGGGAGGATTCCTCAGTCGCCTTTATGTATGAGGATGCTGGGGTGAAGATGAAGGTTTGGGGAGGATTGTCCGAGATTTCCGAGGTCTCAGGGACATCGCTGACGAAATTAACGCAATGAACAATAGGCAGAGGTGGCATGTCCTCCCCCTTTTGGGGGGATAAGAGGGGGGCTTCCGAGGCTACCACCAACAGTTCCTTGCACTCGTTCTTCACCGACACGATGTGCAGTTCCCTGACGCATCCTAACTGCTGCACCACTGCGCGCCAGTCGAGCATCGGCGAGAGTTTAAGCATCAGGAAGTCGGCTTTCGCAAACAGTTCCTCCTTCATCGCAAGAACATCGGGGGTGCAGTCGGTGAGAGCGTATGTGCGTGCCCCACTGCTGTCGCGCCGCGCCGGGTCGAGGAAAATCATCGTGGCATGACCGATGTCGTGAAGTGTCTCGAGAGCATTGCCGCAACGAGCCTCAACGTTATTTAGTCCCAAAGTGCTGAAGTTATGGTGTGCCACCTCGACAAGTGGTGCCTGTTGTTCCACATAGACTGCCCTGCCGAAAAGCGGTGCGAGGAAAGAGAAATCGACTCCGAAACCACCTGTAAGGTCGTAGAGCGTGCTGTCCTTTGCCTTGTCGCCCAGCAGACGCGCCACCACACCAGCCTTATAGCGTGCCGTCTGCTCCGAAGAACACTGTTCCATGGCGAGGTGTGGCGGATAGACGATGCCGTCACAAGCCGCCCATGCAGGCAGTTTATGGCGCGCCGTCTGCCATCCCGCTATCTGTTGCAGTGCCTCGGTGAGATTGACACCAGCAGGCACCTTTGCCTTCAGCGCCAATGCCCGTGGGTCTTCGTCGCGATGCTGACGTGCATAGCACAACGTCTCGGTGGAAATCATAAAAGACTTTAGTATTAATTGTTTAGGGCAAAGTTATCAATAATTGCCAAATAAAGCAACAACAAAGGCGTGCTTTAACAATTTTTGTTCTGTGCCTTGACCTTTTGTCCTTAAAATTACCTAACTTTGCGCCCAATATGAAAGAAAAAGGAAAAAAAGAACAGATAGTGGCTCGCATCACTGGTGTGGACCGTCCAGGACTCACCGCTTCGGTGATGAGCATTCTGGCAAAGTATGATGCCATGATTCTGGACATCGGTCAGGCAGACATCCATAACTCGCTGTCGCTTGGCGTGATGTTCAGGATTGACGAACAGAACTCTGGTCATGTGATGAAGGAACTGCTGTTCAAGGCCACCGAACTGGGCGTGAACATCGGTTTCGCACCCATCAGCGATGACGAGTATGAGGAATGGGTGAGCCGCCAGGGCAAGAACCGTTATATCCTCACCATAATAGGCCGCCACTTGGAGGCGCGGCAGATAGAGGCAGCGACGACGGTGATTGCCGAGCAGGGTTTCAACATCGACTCCATCCGCCGACTCACGGGTCGTCTCTCGATACGCAACCCCCGCAAGAACGCCCGTGCCTGCATCGAGTTCTCGCTGCGCGGCAATGCCAAGGACCGTGATGCCATGCAGGGTAAATTGATGGAACTGTCACACACTATGGAGATGGACTTCTCTTTCCAGGAAGACAATATGTTCCGCAGAATGCGCCGTCTCATCTGCTTCGATATGGACTCCACGCTGATACAGACCGAATGTATCGACGAACTGGCGATGCGTGCCGGTGTCGGCGACAAGGTGAAAGAAATCACCGCACGTGCCATGCGCGGCGAGATAGACTTCAAGCAGAGTTTCACCGAGCGCGTGGCACTGCTGAAAGGACTTGACGTGAGCGTGATGAAGGAAATAGCAGAAAACCTGCCCATCACCGAGGGTGCCGACCGTCTGATGACGGTGCTGAAGCGTTGCGGATATAAGATTGCCATACTGAGCGGAGGATTCACGTTCTTCGGCGAGTATCTGCAGAAACGCTGGGGCATCGACTACGTCTATGCCAACGAACTGGAGATTGACGAGAACGGGAAACTCACCGGACATTATGTCGGCGATGTGGTGGATGGTCAGCGCAAGCGCGAACTGCTGCGACTGATAGCACAGGTAGAGAAGGTGAACATAGCACAGACCATTGCTGTTGGCGATGGTGCCAACGACCTGCCGATGCTTTCAGAGTCGGGACTGGGCATCGCCTTCCATGCCAAGCCTCGCGTGGTGGCTAATGCCGAACAGAGCATCAACACCATCGGACTTGACGGTGTGCTCTATTTCCTTGGATTTAAAGACTCGTACCTTGATTAAGGTTGAGCGTTGAAAGTTGAGCGTTGAGCGAATAATGTTCTATAAGTAGAAACTAATCTCGCTCAACGCTCAACCTTCAACTCTCAACCCCAAACGTTATTCCGAAAATATAACCTGAACCACTGTTTGTCCCACTGCTTTCAGCGTGTTGCGGTCTATATGGTCCATATCGTCGTTTACGGTATGCCATGTAGGACCGAATGAACTCTGTGCGCAGTCGGGATAGAAGGCGATGATGTCTGCCGTTGGAATCTTCGCGTTCTGGTTAACGGGCACATGGTCGTCGGTGATGGGGCCGTTGCTCTTCTCTGGGAAGAAACTGCCAAAGCCTACAACCTTTGCCGCAGTATGTATTTTCTTTACTATCATGGGAGCATACTGCATTGACATACCCTCCTGATAGAACTGAGCGCCTTGTCCTCCCACCATGTCGAGCAAGATGCCGTAGGTGGCCTCATAGCCCTGCTTGTGCGGGTTCTGCGACCAGTACTGCGCACCCAAAGCCCATGAGTCGCCGCGGTCGGGGGCATCGCTCCACTGCGGCACACCATAGTCCTCGGCATCGAAGCACACGAAGTCAACCCCCATGTTCAGCGAGTCGGAATCGTTAATGATACGCGCCAGTTCCAAGAGCACCGCCACACCCGACGCACCGTCGTTGGCAGCCATCACAGGCTTGTGCCAGTTGGCAGAGTCGGGGTCGTTGTCTGCCCAAGGGCGACTGTCCCAATGGGCACAGAGAAGCACACGGGTGGTCATCTCCGGCTTATACGAAGCGATGATGTTGGTGCACTTCAGGGTCTTGCCGTCCCATCCAATAAGGTCTATCTTCTGTTCTGTCACGGTGCATCCAAACTGCTGGAACTTCTGCACTATCCACTTTCCGCAGTCGTCGTGCGCCTTGGAGTTCATTGTCCGCGGGCCGAAGTCGCACTGTGCCTGACAGTAGTTATATGCACTGTCGGCATTGAATTCGGGACCCACGGGAGTGAGTTTCACCAGTGGTTTCTCGTCGTTGCCCTGCTTGTTGGTCTTGCAACTGTTGAGGAATGGCAGCAATATCATCGCTGCACACATTACGAGGAGGAAATGCTTTTTATTGTTCATGGGAAAGATTGTTCTCAATGTTATTTCTTTGTTGCGGCGGCTTGAATCTGAGCCATCACACGAATCCAGTTGCCGCCCCATATTTTCTGTATGTCGCGCTCGCTGTAACGTCGTGACATGAGATGGCGTGTGAAGTTTATCATCTCTGAAGCGTCAGCCATGCCACGCACGCCGCCATCGCCGTCGAAGTCGGTGCCAATGCCCACATGGTCGATGCCCATTATCTCGATGGCATGTTCAAGATGGCGTATGGCGTCGATGATGGTTGCCTCGCCCTGAGTGCGCAGGAATCCTGGATAGAGGGTTATCTGTGCCACTCCACCCTTCTGCGCCAGAGTGCGCAACTGGTCGTCGGTGAGGTTGCGCGGATGGTCGCACAGTGCACGGCAGTTACTGTGGCTGCACACCACCGGGACACGGCTCAGTTCCACCGCATCGTAGAACGATTTCTCGCCAGCATGCGACAGGTCAATCATCAGTCCGTAGTCGTTCATCTCCTTTATCACCTCACGTCCGAACTTGCTCACGCCGCCATGAGTGTTGCAGCCCTTGGCAGAGTCGCACACATCGTTGTCGCCGTTATGGCAGAGCGTTATATAAACCACGCCACGCTGTGCGAAATGACGCACGTTCTGCAGGTCGTGGCTCAGTGCCAGAGCATTCTCGATGCCGAACATAATAGACTTGCGCCCCTTGCGTTTGTCTTCGTATAGGTCGCTCGCCGTGCGCGCAATGCTCAGATACTCGCGGTTGTTCTTCACAATCTCCTCTATCTTGTCGAAGATAAGGTCGGCATAGTCGGTAGGTCCTTTCACGTCGAAAGCCACCTTCTGCGAGAATGCCTCGCCAATCTTAGGCTGTGGCAGATAGGCAGCCATAATCACGGCATCCTGTCGTCCTTCGGTCATCTTATGCAGGTCGTACAGGATTCTGGAGTCGCGCTGCTCGAAGTGGATGCCCTTCGGGAAGAACATCGGTGTGTCGCAGTGGGTGTCGAGAGTGAGCACACGGCAGTGCATCTGCTTGGCAAGATAGAACTTCTCTGCCTCATCGACGAGCCACTTGAACAGCGGTGCTCCTTCTGGCAACCACTCGGGATGCCACTGCACGCCGAGAATGGGCTTATACTCGCTGCTCTCCATCGCCTCGATGGTGTTGTCGGTAGCACGTGCCGCCACGCGGAACCTCTTGCCGGGGTCTGCCACCGCCTGGTGGTGGAAACTGTTTACGAGCAGTCGTTTCTGGTCTTTGAATATCTTTCGCAGCAACGTTCCCGGCTCTATCGAGACGCTGTGTGTCAATTCGTCGCGTGGTGCCTCCTGCGAGTGTTTTATCTCTGAAGCCACGTGTTGCTGCACCTTACCGTCGAGAGCCACCGCCAGCGTCTGTATTCCGCGGCAGATGCCGAGAATAGGCATCTGTCTGTTGTATGCCAGACGAGTGATGAGCAGTTCCGGAAGGTCGCGTGTGCTGTTGATGTTGCTGAGGTTAGCCGACGGCTCTTCTCCAGCCCAGAGCGGGTTGATGTCGGCACCGCCCGTGAGCATCAGTCCGTCGAGATGCTCCAGCGTTCCAATGATGACGTCCTTATCGTTTATAGGGGGTATAAGCACAGGAGTGCCGCCCGCTTCCAATACCGAGAGGTAGTAGCGGTCGGCAATGCGTGCATCATGTTCCACAAAGTTTGTTGTGATGCCTATTACAGGCTGGTGTTTGCCCTCTGGGTATTGGGCATAGATTTCTTCTAAATGGCGCTTCAGTTCGTATGTGCGCATGATGTTTTGTCGATATTATTTACAAGTTAGTCTGTCACGACAGGCACTTCTCTCTTGATGCTCTGTTCGAGCGAGATAAGCGTCTCTGTCGCCACCACGCCGTCGATGCTCTGCAGTTGGTTGTTGAGCAAGTCCATGAGTTGCTCGTTGTCGCGTGCATAGAGTTTCACGAGCATGGTGTAGGGACCGGTGGTGAAGTGGCACTCCACAATCTCGGGGATGTGTTGCAGTTTCTCCACCACCTTCTTATACAAGTTACCTCGGTCGAGCGTAATGCCCACGTATGTGCATGTGCTGTATCCGAGCGACTTAGGATTTACGTCAAAGCCGCTGCCTGTTATCACGCCGTCCTCAATCAGGTGTTGCACACGCTGGTGTATGGCGGCTCTGCTTACATTGCATTCGGCAGCCACGTCCTTGAAGGCGATGCGTGCATTTTTCGACAAGATGCTCAATATCTTCATATCGAGCGCATCAATCTTTTCCATTCTGTTTAGTTTTTATTCAGTTGTAGTTTCTCTTTTTACTATTTCGATAGCAAAAATAAAAACAATAATTGAATTATGCAACATTTTGAAAGGAAAAGTTGCTATTTTGTCGCTTTTTGACTGCTTTTTGCTTACTTTTCGTTCTCTATCCCCACTACTTCAACATCGAAGATGAGTGCTGAGTAGGGCTTGATGTCCTTGCCTGCACCGCGCTGTCCGTAGGCCAGTTCCTGCGGGATATAGAGTTGCCACTTCGAGCCTACAGGCATCGTGGTGAGTGCCTCGGTCCATCCCTTTATCACCTGTCTTGGCTGGAACACCACACCATTGTCGTCGTGCTTGGCACTGCCGTCGAACACTGTGCCGTCAATGAGTCGTCCCTCATAGATGACGCGCACCTTGTCGTCTTCCTTGGCAACGGCACCCGTTCCCTGCTTCAGCACCTTGTATTGCAGTCCGCTGGGCAGCACCACGACACCGTCTTTCTTAGCGTTCTCGGCAAGGAAGTCCTCGCCTTCTTTCTTCACTTTCATCTCTGCCGCCTTTCTGAGTTCGCTCATCTTGTTGCGCGAGTATATCTCTGCATTATCCTTAGCCATGAGTGTCGGCTCACCCTTCACGCCCCCGAGGAATGCCGAGAGGAATGCGTTGCGGTTGATGGCCATCGACTCGTCGGCAGCCTTTATCTCTGTCTCCATTGTCGGAATCATGCTCTTCACCACCTGCAAGCCGATGGAATGTCCGGCATAGCGTGCCGACTCCTCGTCGGTGATTGGCTGGTTTGCCACCTCAATGAGTCCCTCGCAGAAAGCGTCGATGAATGTGGTATCTACCTTCAGTTGGTTGGCGAGGTATTTCTTCAGTCCCTGGCTCTGCGACATACCGAGAGCATAACTCAGCGAGTCGATGCCGCTGTTGAGTTGCACGGGCTGCAGTGCCGTTACTTTGTTGCCTTTCTTTTTCTTGTCTTTCTTTCCTGCCGTGGCAGTTGTCACGGTGGCACTGGCAATGATGAGCAGTGCCATGAGTATTGTTTTTTTCATTTTTTCTTTTTCTAAGGAATTTATATTTAGGAGTTAAGGAGTTATGGAGTTAAGGAGTTAAGACAAAAGTATTGCTAATAAACATCTGCAATTCATGCGCTGTCTTAACTCTTTAACTCCATAACTCCTTAACTCCCAAACCACGGGAACAGCGGAATCAGTTACTTCTTTGCTCCCAGTGAAACGAGTTCAATCTTGAATACGAGGGCAGAGAATGGCTTAATCTTGCCTGCCTCGCGTGCGCCGTAAGCCTGCTCCTGTGGTATGCACACTTCCCATACGCTACCTACAGGCATGTGAAGCAGAGCCTCGGTGAAGCCTGGGATAACCTGGTTGACGCGCATTGGCACTGCCTTGCCGCGTTGGTAAGAACTGTCGAACACTGTTCCGTCGATGAGTTTACCCTCATACTGCAGTGTAACCATTGAGGTGTCCTTTGGCAGCGGGCCGTTGCCTTCCTTGATAACGGTGTAGAAGATGCCCTTGTCCAGTTTCTTCACGCCGTCCTTCTTGGCATAGTTGGCAACAAACTCCTCGCTCTTCTTCTTGTTGTCGCCATACTGCTTCTCCATTGCAGCAGCCTTGATTTTGTCCATCTTGGTCTGTGCTGTCTGGAGAGCCTGCTCCTGAGTCATGAGTCCCTTGCCGCCAAGCACTGCGGTAGAGAAGCCTGCCATGAAGTTCTTCAGCGAGATGGTCTGTGTAGAGTCGTTGCCGAAGAGTTCGTGGTTGATGCCCTTCACCATCTGTGTGCTTATCTGCTGACCTATCTGCAGACCTGCCATGTATGCGTTCTTCTTCTTGTCGTCGCCAGCGTTCACACCCTCATTGACACCCTTGAGGAAGTCGTCCATGTAAGCAGTGTCAACGCCGAGGCGCTGTACGAGGTAATCCTTCAGACCGTTGGTCTGTGCCATACCGATGGCATAACTCAGAGTGTCGAGGTCTGTCTTGAGGTCGGCCTTCGTAGCCGAGTTGTTGCAAGCCGTGAATGAAACGGCTGCTATGGCAAGTGCTGCCACGATTGATAATTTTTTCATTGGTTTATAATGTTTTATTTTAAGTGTTTACAATACTTCAAGCAATTCCACGTCGAACACGAGTGTGGCAAAAGGAGGGATGCTTGCGCCTGCTCCACCTTCGCCGTAACCCAGTTTGTAGGGGATGAAGAAGCGGTACTTGCCGCCTTCGCGCATCAACTGCAATCCCTCGGTCCAGCCCACGATGACGCCGTCGAGCGGGAACACTGCCGGCTCGCCGCGCTGAACGCTAGAGTCGAACACCGTGCCGTCGATGAGGAATCCCTCGTAGTGGCAGCGCACCTTGTCGGTGGCTTTGGGCTGCTTGCCCGTTCCTTCCTTCAGCACTTTATATTGCAGTCCGCTCGCTGTGGTGACGATGCCTTCCTTCTTGGCGTTCTCGGCGAGGTATTTCTCACCCTCCTCCTTTGCCGCCTTGCCTTTCTCGGCGCGCTCTGCCTGCATCTTCTTCTCCTGTTCGGCGAAGTAGTTCTGCACTATCTGCTGCGCCTCGCGGTGCTCCACCTTGAGTTTGTTGCCGTTGATTACGTCTCTGATTGCGTCTGCGAAATCATCAATGTTCAGGCCCTCGATGTTCATCTGCGCCAACTGCTGGCCGATGCCGAGACCCAAACCATAACTAAGTTTGTCCATCTTTCTCTATAAAATATTAGTACTAATAAAATTTGCTTGCAAAAGTAGTGATAATTTTCTTTACATGCAAACAAAAGAAAGAAAATCGGGCATCAAGACGTTAAATGGAGTTAAGGAGACAAGGAGTTAGGAATTTTATACTTATTTTTGCAAACAGAAATCTCTAAAAACCATTTATTATGAAGAAGATAGTTGTACTTACGGGTGCAGGAATGTCCGTGGAAAGCGGTCTGAGCACCTTCCGCGATGCCGACGGACTGTGGGAGAACTATCCCGTCTCGCGCGTGGCAACCCACGAGGCATGGGAGGCCGACCCCGAGTATGTTAACGCCTTCTACAACATGCTGCGCACCAAATACACCGACGTGAAGCCTAACAAGGGGCATCTGCTCGTGGCCGAACTCGAGAAACACTACGACGTGACGGTGGTGACGCAGAATGTGGACAACCTGCACGAGGTGGCTGGCAGCACCAAAGTTATTCATCTGCACGGCGAACTGATGAAGGCATGCTCGAGCCGCGATGTCGATGACCCGCGCTATCATGTGCAACTGGGGCCCGACAAACTAACCGTAGAACCGGGCGAACTTGCCGGCGACGGCTCGCTGCTGCGCCCCTTCATCGTCTTCTTCGGCGAGGGAGTGCCCAACATCAGCGTTGCTGCCGAGGCTGTTGCCGATGCCGACATCATGATAATCATAGGAACTTCGATGGTGGTCTATCCCGCAGCAGGCCTCATTCAGTATGCCCGCCGCGACGTGCCCGTCTATCTCATCGACCCCAACGAAGTGATGGGCAGCGGACGCTACAACGTCACGCACATCAAGAAGGGTGCTTCGGCTGGAATGGAGGAACTCTTCGGGAAACTCACCGCGAAGTAATCACCATCTCTGGAAACCCTTTCTACAAAGGCATTCCCAACGTTTGAAAACGCTGGGAACAAAATTCCCAAGGGTTACAAAAGTCTGGGAATCTTTTTACCAGCGGTCGGTAATGGTATTACCAGAAGTCGGTAAAAACATTACCAAGCACTGGTAATCTCTTTACCAGATGCTGGTAATCTCTTTACCACGTGCTGGTAACAACCGGGAAAAATACGAAATAAAAATTAACAAACAATAAACGATGAAAGAAAAAGAAACAATGCAACTGCCCGAAAACGCGTTTCGGGAACTGAAGGAGGGTGAGGAATATAAACCATTGATGAGCCCCGACCGCCAATATCCAGAGGTCAACGCATGGAGCGTGGCGTGGGGCATCGTCATGGCGGTGCTCTTCTCGGCAGCCGCTGCCTACCTGGGACTGAAGGTGGGACAGGTGTTCGAGGCTGCAATCCCCATTGCCATCATCGCCGTAGGTGTGTCAACGGCGGCAAAACGCAAGCAGGGACTGGGCGAGAACGTCATCATCCAGAGCATCGGAGCATGCTCGGGAGCAGTAGTGGCGGGCGCCATCTTCACGCTGCCTGCCATATATATCCTGCAGGCTAAGTACGGAGAAGCGATGAGCGCGTCGTTCCTTAACATCTTCCTTGCATCGCTCTTGGGCGGCATTCTGGGCATTCTGTTTCTCATACCGTTCCGTAAATACTTTGTGAAAGACATGCACGGAAAGTATCCTTTCCCTGAAGCGACAGCCACAACTCAGGTTCTCGTGAGCGGCGAGAAGGGCGGTTCGCAGGCCAAGCCGTTGCTGATAGCAGGTATCGTGGGCGGACTTTACGACTTCATCGTCAGCACCTTCGGTTGGTGGAACGAGAACTTCACCACTCGTGTTGTGGGCTTTGGCGAGACACTTGCAGAGAAGGCGAAACTCGTGTTCAAGGTGAATACCGGTGCAGCCGTGCTTGGTCTGGGCTATATCGTTGGTCTTAAGTATGCTTTCATTATATGTCTCGGTTCGCTGGCAGTATGGTGGATCATCGTGCCAGGTATGGCATTGCTGTTCTCAGGCGATGTACTGAACCAATGGGACCCATCCATTACCACCGCCGTTGGCGACATGTCGCCCGAGCAGATATTCAAGGCATACGGCAAGTCGATAGGTATCGGCGGCATAGCGATGGCTGGCGTGATAGGAATCATCAAGAGTTGGCCCATCATCAAGGGTGCCATAATGCGACTGAAACCCGCTCCGGCGGCTGAACAGAAAGCAAGCGAGGGCGAGGAGAAGCGCACCGACAAGGACCTGGCGTTCAAAATCATCGCCATAGGCACGGCAGTGACGCTCGTGGTGACGTTCATCTTCTTTTGGCTCGGCGTGATGGACAACCTGCTCTTCGCCGTTGTGGGCATACTGCTAGTGGCCGTCATAGCCTTCCTCTTCACCACTGTTGCCGCCAACGCCATTGCCATTGTGGGCTCAAACCCCGTCAGCGGCATGACGCTGATGACGCTCATCCTGGCCTCGGTGGTAATGGTTGCCGTCGGACTGAAGGGTCCTGGCGGCATGCTTGCAGCACTCATCATGGGCGGTGTAGTATGTACCGCGCTCTCCGTAGCGGGTTCTTTCATCACCGACCTTAAGATAGGCTACTGGTTGGGCACCACTCCTAAGAAGCAGGAGACATGGAAGTTCCTCGGCACTCTTGTCTCGGCAGCCACCGTGGGCGGCGTGATGATAGTGCTGAACCAGACATACAACTTCGCTTCTGGCGAACTGGCAGCGCCTCAGGCAAATGCTATGGCAGCCGTGATTGAACCACTTATGAGTGGCGTCGGCGCTCCTTGGGTGCTCTATGCCATCGGTGCTGTGATTGCCATCGTGCTCACCTTCTTCAAGATTCCAGCCCTGGCGTTTGCACTGGGCATGTTCATACCTCTGGAACTGAACATCCCGCTGCTCGTGGGCGGTGCCATAAACTGGTATGTGACATCGCGCTCGAAGGACGCCGAGGTGAACAAGGAACGCGGCGACAAGGGCACTCTGATTGCCTCAGGCTTCATTGCCGGCGGCGCACTGATGGGCGTTGTCAGCGCTCTGATGCGCTTCGGAGGCATCAACCTGATAAACGACGCATGGCTGCAGAACTCACTCTCCGAGGTGCTTTCGCTCGCGGCATACATCTGCCTGATAGTTTACTTCATCAAAGCAACGAAAGTTAGCAAGAAGAACGCATAAGAGCGGGACTACTCCCCACCCCTGTAGGGGCGGGGCTGGGGGCGGGGTCAGCGTCTAAAGAGAGAAAAACGACATCACAGACCCCACCCCTGACCCCTCCCCTTGAGGGGCGGGGAATCTGCACTGACACCTAACAATAACACTATCAACAAAAAATCGTTGTTTAAAACTTCAGAAATATAAGTCATGCCAAGCACCAACAACACTTTCTTCTCGCACACCCTGCTCCACCGGGGCATAAAGCCGACGGCGACGCGCATTCTCATCCTGCGGGAGATGTTCCGTGGAGACGAGATGGTTTCGATGCCTGAACTGGAGCGACTGCTGCCTACTGTCGATAAAAGCACTATCTCCCGTGCGCTGACATTGTTTCTGGCGCACGGGCTGATTCATGCTGTTGACGACGGCAGCGGCACCATGAAATACAACGTTTGCGATGATGACTGCGACTGTGAAGAACTTGTCGAGGACGAACACACACACTTCTTCTGCACTCAGTGCCACCGCACGTTCTGCCTGAAGAACATACGTGTGCCCGTGGTTGAACTGCCCGACGGCTTCCAGTTGTCAAGCATCAACTACGTGCTGAAGGGCATTTGTCCAGAGTGTAGCATGAAAACATTCATCACTTAACCCACATTTTCTACCAAAGTAATTTCATTTTGTTTCAGTAAACAAGAATGTTCTGAGAGGCACTTGCATGAAATAAATAATAGTCTTACCTTTGCGAAGAAATCAATACTTAACCAATTATATGAGAACCTCAACATCTGTAAAACGCTGCATCACAGCAGTAACATTATCATTAGTGACATTAGCGGCAGTGGCTGCACAGCAGTTCGTATCATTCGACAACGGAGACATTCAGGTGGCTGGCAACGGCGAGACGACAATTCTCGTTGACCAGCAAGACCAGAAGGGTGTCATGATTGCCGCAAGAAACCTTGCCGAGGACTTCGGAAGAGTGACAGGAACCAACGCAACCATCATCTCCAGCGGAGACGCACGCATCATCGTGGGAACGATAGGCCATTCTAAGGAGATTGACAAACTGGTTAAACAGGGCGTCATTGACCGCAAGGCGTTGCAAGGAAAGACCGAGAAATTCATCATTCAGACGACAAGTGACGGGCGTATTGCTATCGCCGGAAGCGACCGCCGAGGCACCATCTTCGGCATTTATGAACTTTCTCGCCAGATAGGTGTGTCGCCCTGGTACTGGTGGGCTGATGTCCCAACGCCACACCATAATAATATATATGTGCGCAAAGGAACCTACACCGACGGCGAACCGGCAGTGCGCTACCGCGGACTGTTCCTCAACGACGAGGCGCCATGCCTCACCTCGTGGGTGAAAAACACATGGGGAACCAACTACGGCGACCACCGTTTCTACGCCAAGGTGTTCGAACTGATACTGCGTCTGCGCGGAAACTTCATGTGGCCTGCCATGTGGAGTTGGGCCTTCTATGCCGACGACCCTGAGAACAGCCGCACAGCAGACGAGATGGGTGTCATCATGAGCACCAGCCATCACGAGCCAATGGCACGCAACCATCAGGAGTATGCACGCCACAGGAAAGAATACGGAGCATGGAACTACGCCACCAACAAGGAGAATCTCGACAAGTTCTTCCGCGACGGTATAGAACGCATGAAGGGAACCGAGGACGTGGTGACCATCGGAATGCGCGGCGACGGCGACGAGGCAATGTCGGAAGATGCCGACACACGCCTGTTACAGACCATCGTGGAGAACCAGCGGCGCATCATAAAGGAAGTAACGGGAAAGCCGGCAAACAAGACCCCACAGGTGTGGGCTCTCTATAAAGAGGTGCTCGACTATTATGACAAGGGAATGAAAGTGCCCGACGACGTCATCATGTTGCTATGCGACGACAACTGGGGCAATGTGCGCCGAGTGCCTACAGCACAGGAACGCAAGCACCCGGGCGGCTGGGGACTATACTATCACGTTGACTATGTGGGCGCACCGCGCAACACCAAGTGGCTCAACGTCACCCCGACACAGAACATGTGGGAACAACTGACGCTGGCATACGACTACGGTCTCGACCGCATGTGGATTCTCAACGTGGGCGACCTCAAGCCGATGGAATACCCAATAACGCTGTTCATGGACATGGCTTGGCAGCCTCATGAGTATAATGCACAAAACCTCACCGACCATACTCTTAACTTCTGCCAGATGTTCGGCAAGGAAGAAGCGCAAGAGGCAGCAGAGATACTGAACCTATACTGTAAGTATGCCGGCCGCTCTACCGCCGAAATGCTGGACAAGAGGACATATAACCTGGAGACAGGAGAATGGGAAGAGGTGACGCGCGAGTGGATAGAACTGGAGAACCGCGCACTTCTGCAATATGCAAACATAAGCAAAGAGGCACGCGATGCTTACTACCAACTGGTGCTGTTCCCCGTAGAGGCGATGTCGAACGTTTACCAGATGTACTATGCACAGGCAATGAACAACGCGCTGGCAGCACAAAACGACCCCGCAGCAAACCAATGGGCAGAGCGCTGCAAGAAGGCTTTCCGCCGCGACTCTCTACTCTGCAACGAGTATAACACACAACTAGCAGGAGGCAAATGGAACGGCATGATGACGCAGAAGCACATAGGATACACCTCGTGGAACGATGACTTCCCTGCCGACCGACTGCCCGAACTGAAGTACGTGAGTGCGAATGGCGAGGGCGGAAACATCTTCTGCGAGAGCAACGGATATGTTTCCATCGAGGCAGAGCACTACTACAGCAAGACCGACGCACAGAACGCTAAGTGGACGGTGATACCGTTCATGGGCAGAACACTGAGCGCTATGGAACTGATGCCGCAAACGGCAAGTGTCGAGGGAGCAAGTCTGGAGTATCGCTTCACTCTGCCCGACGACGTGAAAGACGTTAAGGTGCACGTCATCTTAAAGTCAACGCTCGACTTCCTCAACAAGGGAGGATTGCAGTATAGCGTGTCGCTCGACGGAAGTGATGACGTGAAGGTGAACTTCAACAGCAAACTGAACGAGAAACCAGAGAACATCTACTCCATCTACTACCCCACCGTGGCGCGCCGCGTGATTGAAACCGTGACACCGTTCGCCATCGGCAAGGCCGACGTTCACAGTCTTGTGTTCAGACCACTCGACCCAGGCGTGGTGATAGAGAAGATTGTCATCGACTGCGGAGGTTATAAACCGTCTTATCTCTTCGGCAAAGAAAGCCCGAAGAAATAACCCTTCTGGAACGCAAATAAGCACCATCCATCAAGCCGTTTGTAACTTCCTACAATACAAGAAGATACAAACGGCTTAACAATGTTAATAACTTTGTTCGACAATCCTATTAACTTTGTTCAACAATCTTATTAACTTTGTTCAACAAAGTTATTAACATTGTTTCCCCATTTGATATCATTTAGAATGCCATTGCATATCTTCTGGCATCTGAGAAATAAATCAACGCTGTGCAACATGTGGCATTCGACAATCTGGTCGAATAAAGGACGGGAAGTGGTCGAAAGATGTTTGGGGCGTGATTGCTATTGTTTTATCTTTGCATCATAATTAAATTATAACGTCATCATGAAGAAAGCATTTGGAATATCGTTGCTGATAATCGCCTTATTGGCAGTTGTCGTTGGTGTTTGTGCATGGAACATGTTCGGTCCGATGGTTAAAGGGGCGCAGTCGGTGAAGAAACTCGACGAGGGACTTTACTACATGGAGTACAAGGGCGACGACGGTCTTGACGAACTGATTAAGCAAGGCGGTGCCGAGAGTGCTGAGAAAATGCAACACTATGTCATAAACTTCCTGTCTAAAGGCTACTACACTCCCGACGCAAATCCGCAGAAGAACAGTTACGGATGCTCTACGCTAACAGCGAAAAACACGGAAGGGCACGTGATAATGGGGCGCAACTTCGACTACCCGTCGGGCACAGCCATGATTCTGCACACCATTCCCGACAGAGGATATGAGTCGATAGCAACATTCAACATCGAATTTTACGGCTTCGGGAAAGACTGGTTACCCGAAGGGTTCGCCAACCAATACATGGCACTGTCGGGACTTTTCTTCGCCCTCGACGGCATCAACGAGAAGGGATTTGCCATTGCCGACCTCATGGCTGGCGACAATGTGGAGACTCACCAGCGCACCGAAAAGCCCGACCTCACCACATCTACAGCGATACGCTACCTGCTGAAAAATGCCGCCAGCGTTGACGAGGCACTGCAACTGCTACAGGGCATCGACATGCACTCGGACATCGGCTCGGCGCATCACTATGCCGTGTCTGACGCAACTGGCAGGAGTGTCGTGGTGGAATATGTTGAGAACAAGATGGTGGTGACCGAGACTAATGCCGTTACCAACCATTACCTGTGCGACGCAAAGCACAACGTGGGACTCACGGAAGGCGACAAGCGTTATGACGTGCTGTGCCAACGATACGAGCAAAGCAACGGCACGATGAACGAAAAGGAGTTTACCGACGCCATCGAATCGGTGTCGCAGACGGGCAACGGCAAGGGATTCATGGGCACGCTATGGACAATGGTGATGAACCTTGACAAGCAAACGGTGACCTACTATTCGCGCCGCCACTACGACAAACCTTTCCATTTCGGAATGACAAGACAGTAGCGACATCACATAACTTGGCTTTTATTTTGATTTTTCTTGATAAATTCATATCTTTGCACCTAAATCTGTAAAGATATGTTCAACAAACTACTAATAACAATTATGCTCGCTGCCCTTTCAGTAGCGGCCAGCGCGCAGTCGTGGACTGCCGATAACGGTAACGGGACCTATACCAATCCCTTGTTTTATGACGAGTTTTCCGACCCTGACATCATACGTGTGGGCGACGACTATTACCTTGCAGGCACCACTATGCACTGTCTGCCGGGGCTTGTTGTGCTGCACTCGCGCGACTTAGTGAACTGGGAGTTCGCCAGTTATTGCCTGCCTCGATTCAACATGGGCGACGAGTTCCGCCTTGAAAACCATAAAGAGGCGTACGGACAAGGCATCTGGGCACCGTGCATTCGCTATCATAACGGGAAGTTCTACATCTTCTCTAACATCAACGGTCACGGTCTGCAGGTGTTCATTAGCGAGAAGGCGACAGGCCCGTGGAAGCACATCAACATGGGCGGTGCAATACACGACCTCAGCGTTCTGTTCGATGGCGACAAGATATACTGTGTGTACAGTTACGGCAACGTGAAGATAATAGAACTGAAACCCGACTTCAGCGGCTTCGTGGAGGGTAGCGAACGCACCATAATTCCTGAGGGCTCGGCAATGGGAGAGGGTCATCACATATATAAAATAAATGGGAAATACTATATCCTAAGTGCCGACTACGCACCAATGGGACGCATGATGTGCGCACGTGCCGACAACATCAACGGACCTTACGAGGTGAGAACGATAAGCACAAAGGAGTCGATGGGCATCAGGAAAAACTCAATGGTGGACAACCCTACAGACAACCGGCAACTGCCAGGAGAGGGATATGAGTTCCGCATCAGCCGCAACAGAGGCAACGGACTGGGCAACGCCACCATTCACCAGGGCGGCATACTGAACCTGCCTAACGGCGACTGGTGGGGCGTGTCGATGCAAGACTTTGCCGGTGTGGGACGCACCACATGTCTCTCACCCGTGACATGGCACGACGGATGGCCATACTTCGGCATTGAGGGAAACCTCGGACGCTCGCCCAAGACATGGACAAAACCGGCAACGGGAGCCGTGGTTGAGCCGCATGCTCCATACGACCGCAACGACGACTTCACACAGAAGACACTGAAACCCATCTGGCAATGGAACCACGAACCTGTGGAGAAGCGATGGGCTACGGGCAAGGGTGCTCTGGAGTTGAGCACAATGCCTGCCGAGAACCTGCTGTGGGCAAAGAACACCCTGACGCAACGCATCATAGGACCAGTGGCTTCCGCTACCACCGTTCTTGACTTCAGCCAGTTGAAAGACGGCGACCGCGCCGGACTCGGACTGCTGAACATACCGTTTGCATGGCTCGCGGTGAATGTGGATGGCGGCTCTAAGTCGCTGCGCTTCTACAACCAATATGGCAACATCACCAAGGAAGTGCCCCTCGCAGGGAAACAAGTGTCGCTGCGTGTGACTGCCAGTCTCGACGATGAAATGGCACAATTCAGTTACAGCACCGATGGAACGACATTCCAGAACATCGGCGACAGCGTGCTGCTGCCCTATCAGTTGAAGACATTCCAGGGAGCACGCTATTCACTGTTCGCCTACAACACCAAAGAGCGCATGGGCGGCAAGGCACGCTTCCGCTCGTTCCGTGTAGATGAACCGCTTGCCGACCGCTCGAAGAACATTCCCTACGGCAAGATTATAACGCTGACGAACATCGGCAATGGCGAACTGCTCTGGGCTAATCCTCACGGCGTGGTGCATGGCATGAACACAAAAAACGCCGATTTCATCGGTAAATACTGCTCGTTCAGAGTGCTCGACCGCGGCAACGGGAAAGTGGCTCTGCAGACCGCCGACGGCAGCGGCTACCTTACCGTTGTGGGATTGGGCCTTTGTGGTGACGTGCGCATCACGAAGGAAGAAACCGAAGGCTCACTCTTCATGTGGCAAGACATGCTGCACTCGCAGTGCATGCTGCTCTCGCTCGTCACCAACCGCTATGTCGGTGTCGAGCCGACAACGGGCGAGTCGTACTCAGCCACTTGGGAGGGAACCACGCCCGACCGCAAGAACGGAACAGTGTTCTCATTTTCTGACACCCTGCGTTAATATTTCAAAATCACTTTGCCACATCAGCCATATTTAGTAATTTTGCAACTCAATACGCAAAGAATGTTGTCTAACAATTTAACAAACAGGAAATGAAAAGGAAATACATGAACATCGCCTTGGCAGCAGTTGTGCTGCTGTCATCGCTGACACTGCTGCAGCAGACACGTGCTGCGGTCAACCAGGATAACGTGATGACGAAGATGGCTGACGGCACCGTGATAGTGAACACCACAACACTGGCAAAGGACGTCAGGGGATATGCTTCAACAACACCACTGAAAATACATATCAAGAACAAGAAAGTGGTGAAGGTGGAGGCACTGCGCAACCGTGAGTCACCTAAATACTTCGCCGTGGTGAAGCGCCAGGTGCTGGTGAAATGGGAGGGCAAAACGGTAGCGAAAGCCCGCAAGATGAAGGTTGACACCACTACAGGTGCCACAATGTCTGGCAATGCGGTGGTGGAGAACATGCACCGCGGACTCGACTACTACACGGCTCATAAATAATTAGAACCAATATCACTTGGCTCCATTGACATGAAGACTTGGTCGCCATCATAACGAAACGCATAAAAAACTCAGCCCGAGAAATGCTCCGGGCTGAGTTTTTCTTATTACTCGTTTGCACAAAACTTATTGCTAGCAGCCAACATACCTTACTCAAAGAAGTATTTTGGGGCGTCGGAGGACGCTATGTTGAAGGCTGCTCCCTCCTGTGTGAGGCGGAACTCGTAGGAGAATTCGGTGCCGTTCTGCATGCTTCCAGAAACCAGATAAACGCCTGTTCCGGCACTCTCTTTGCTGAAGTTCACGTCCATGCGCTTCACCGTGCGGCTCTGGTTGCTCTTATCTACATTCTTCTTCAATGTCTCCGAGACATGCCTGAACAGCCAAGCCTTGCCTTCTTCGGCAGGAAATGCCGCCTCCTGCGCCGCTGATGCGCCTTCTGCACCCTGTCTGCTACTGTCGGCAACAGCCTCAACAGCGATGTTCTCGGCAGTTTTCTCCACTTCCTTCTGTTTGCCTGTGCCCTCGCACGAGGCAATAATAAGCGCCACACCGAGCGCAATCGCAATACTAAATGGTTTCTTCATTGTGATAGTTTTATTGTCTCATAAGAGACTGAAAATAGTGTCACTTACGTTCATTTTCGCCATGCAAAGGTAGCAAAAAGTATCAAAAGACGGCAGGAAAATAAGAATTTAAATAGAATTTGTAACTATTTATTTGTCATTCAGCACTTTTTATTTAATTTTGCACATGATTAAATTACCAAAAACTATAAAAAGAAAAACTGCAACATGAACAAATCACTTTTATTACTTCTTGCAACTGCCGCATTGTCTGTGCCAGGAGCAAAGGCGCAAGTGAGTACCGACACAATTTCGACTACAGGTTACGGACAACAGGTAACACGAAGAATCAACACCATCGACAAAAGCGAGATGAACAACAAAGACCAGGCTACAAACGCCATTGAGGCCATTCGAGGCCGCGTGGCAGGTCTTACTGTTGAGCGCAACAGCACCAACGCTCTGAGTGCCGTGCGGCTTCGCGGTACATCATCACTCACGGGTGGCAACGACCCTCTTATTATCGTTGACGGCGTGATGGGCGACATCTCGCTGCTCGAGAGCATCTACCCCACCGACATCGAGTCGTTCACAATCATGAAAGACGCCGCCGAGACATCACAGTACGGTTCGCGAGGCGCCGCCGGTGTGATTGAGGTGACCACAATGCGAGGCAAGGCGGGCCAGATGCGCGTCAACTATAACGGCTCGGTGGGCTTCCATCAGGTGTACAAACGCCTGAACATGATGAACGCCAACCAATATCGCGAGTTCGGAAAGCAGCAAGGCATCAGCATTCTCGACCGCGGCGCCAACACCAACTTCCAGAAAGCGATAGAGCGCACTGGCTTCTGGCAGCAGCATCACCTGGCTTTCCAGGGCGGCTCGGAGCAGTCTAACTACCGCGTCAGCCTCGGAGTGGTGCAAGAACTGGCGGTGATAAAGCGCATACAAGACCACACCTTTATGTCGAACATGAACATGACTCAGATGATGTTCGACGGACTGCTGCGCATAGACATCGGCATGTTCGGCTCTACAGGCAAGGAGCAGAACATCTACGACGAGCAGAAACTGTTCTACTCTGCCGCAGCATTCAACCCCACAATACCGTCAACACCCAACGATGACGGCAGTTACTACGGCTATGCCATGGCATCGCAGATAAACAACCCCATGGTGCTGCTCGACCGCAAGGACGACAACGAGTCGTCGCATATCTCGACACACGCCAAACTTACATTCAACCTCACACCGCATCTGAAGTTCACCCTCTTCGGAGCATACACATATTCTAATAAGAACATCATGCAATACCTGCCGTCAACGGCATGGAACAAGGGACAGGCATACCGCTCGGCAGCCAAGACAGAGAGCCTCTTGGGCAATGCCATGCTGAGTTACAACAAGACTTTCGGCGCTCACGCCCTGTCGCTGATGGGTTTGGCAGAACTGCAGCAGCAGACATATTCGGGACACTTCGTCACCGTGACAAACTTCTCTACCGACAAAATGGGTTACGACGACCTGTCGGCAGGAGCACTGAGACCTTGGGGCGGCACCGACAGTTACTTCGAGCGTCCTAAGATGGCTTCGTTCCTCGGAAGGGCAAGTTACACCTACGACAACCGCTACACCATCGGCGTGACAGCACGTTACGACGGTTCTTCCAAGTTCGGCGACAACAACAAGTGGGGCTTCTTCCCCGCAGTGTCGGCATCGTGGAACGTTACCAACGAGAAGTTCATGAAGAACCAGACCATCTTCGACGACCTGAAGGTGGGCATCGGCTTCGGTATCTCGGGAAACCAGGGCAGCATCGACAGTTACACCACGCTGGCTCTGGTACAGCCTAACGGCTTTGTGCCCGTGGGAAACGCCAATCTCGTGTCGTACAGCAACCTGAAGAACAACAATCCCAACCTGAAATGGGAGGTGTCGAAAACCATCAACGGTAGCATCGACGCCAAGATGCTGGACGGCAGACTGCTCGTATCGCTCAGCACTTACCGCACATGGGTGAGCGACATGCTCTACGCTTACGCCGTCAGCACCCCGCCATTCATTAGCCCAACAGTGGTGGCCAACATCGGCTCAATGCAGAACCGAGGCATAGAGTTAAGCGTAGGCGGCACGCCACTCGTAACGAAGGACATGGAACTCACGGTCAATGCCAACCTCACCTATCAGAAGAACAAACTGGTATCGCTCAGCGGTTACTACAACGGCGAATATCTCACCTCTCCACAAGTATCGGGCATCGCGAAGATGGACGGTGCCGGATTCCACGGCGGCGACAACGACGTGACGAAGCAGGTGGTGGGACAGCCGCTTGGAGTGTTCTTGATGAAGCGATGCAACGGACTGATATATAACGAAACAGTGAAAGGCTACGAGTATGACACCAGCGACAAGGCGGAGATTCTGGGACAGGCAATGCCTAAGTTCCTGCTCGGTTCTAACATCTCGTTCCGATATAAGGACTTCGACATCACGCTGCAGGCCAACGGCGCTTTCGGCCATAAAATTTTCAACGGTACAAGCCTCACATACATGGACGTGACGGCATTCCCGCTCTACAACATCTTCCCCGAGGCTCCCGAGAAGAACATCAAGGACCAGGTGGTGAGCGACTACTGGCTGGAGAACGGCAACTACGTGAACATCGACTACATCACCGTGGGATGGCGCGTACCGCTGAGACAGAACCGCTTCGTGCAGAAACTGCGCCTCTCGCTGACAATGAACAACGTGGCTACATTCACAGCATACAGCGGACTGACACCAATGATCAACAGTTCGGCACTGAACGGCACTCTCGGTCTGGACGACAAGCGCTCTTATCCGCTCTACCATACCTACACTCTCGGCGTGAGCGTCACATTCTAAACCACACGACAGATGCTTACCAACAAAACCACTATGTCATCATCAAGCATAAAACACAAAACAACCACAAACAATAAGACAATGAAAAAGACCATAAGCATATTCAGCATGGCACTGTTAGCCGCAGCAGCAACGCTTCTTCCGTCATGCTCAAACTTCCTTGAGGAAGACCCGAAAGGACAACTCACCGAGGACGAGGTGTATGCAACCAAGACCGACATTCTGAACAACGGCGTGCTGGCGATTTATAACTACATTGGAGGAAACACCGACTCGCAAGGACTGCAGGGAACAGGACGCGGCGTGTTCGACTTCAACTCCGTGACCACCGACGAGACCATAGTGCCCGTCCGCGCTTCCGACTGGTACGACGGAGGCTTCTGGACAACGCTGTTCACACACACATGGAACCCCGGCACACAGTCGATGAAGGAAACATGGATTTATCTCTATCAGGTGGTGATGCTCGCCAACAAGTACATCGAGAAGATAGACGACATGCCAGAGGCAGCAACCGACCCCGACCTCAAAGCCTATCGCGCCGAACTGCGCGCCATCAGAGCGATGTATCACTTCTACATCATGGACCTCTTCGGCAACGTGCCCATAATGACAAGCACCAAGGTGAAGACCACCGACATAGTGCAGTCGAAGCGAAGCGAGGTGTTCCAGTTCTGCTTCAACGAACTGCAGGAGACTCTGCCACTGCTTCTCATGGATAGAAGCAACATGCTGGGCAAGAACTACGGACGCATGACTAAGCCCGTGGCGCTGTTCGTGCTCGCCAAACTGGCTCTCAACGCCGAGGTTTACTGCAACGACGACTGGACAAAGGAACCCGTGAAGAAAGGCTCGGAGATAATGCTTAACATCAACGGCAAGGAGAAGAACGCATGGGAGGCATGCATCTATTTCTGCGACTATCTCAGTTCGTTCAACTACGCTCTTGAGAGGGATTTCTCAAACAACTTCTCAGTGACCAACGAGAACTCTGTGGAGAACATCTTCACCATACCTATGGACCCCGTGCGCTACAGCAACTGGAACATCTACCTGGTGCGCTCGCGCCACTCCAACCACGGCGCGGCACTTGGAGGATACTCTGAGAACGGCATGAGCGCCACAATAGAACTGCTCAAAGCCTTTGGCTACGACACCGAGCAACAAGACCCACGCTTCGTCAAGACATTCTATGCCGGCTACGTTAAGGAGAACGGCCAGCAGGTATATCTTGACGACGGAGTGACTCCACTGATCTACTATCCGTGGGACGTGGCGCTCGACATCACCGGCACCGAGCATGAGAAAACCGCAGGAGCACGCTACCATAAATATGCACCCGACCCCACCGCCAACGCCGACGGACGCGCTTGCAACAACGACATCGTGCTCTTCCGCTATGCCGACGTGCTGCTCATGCGCGCCGAGGCAAGCGTACGCAACGGAGAGAGCGGCTATGACGACCTCAACCGCGTGAGAAACCGTGTGGAACTCGACCCCGTGGAGTGCACACTCGAGAACATTTTGAAGGAACGCTACATAGAACTGGCATGGGAGGGATGGCGCCGCAACGACATGGTTCGCTTCGGAATATTCACCAAAGCCTACACCGACCACCCGCAGTCGGACATCGACAAGAGCGGCGCGGCAAACGTGTTCCCCATCCCAAACGACATGATGGTGATGCATCCTAACTGGAAACAAAACCCAGGTTATTAGTCAACGTATTGGTAAAATAGCCTATTTTGGTCAGTAAAATAGCCTATTTTAGTCAGCAATATAGCCTATTTTAGTTTGTAAAACAACTTGTTTTGCTCTTCAAAACAAGTTGTTTTACTTTTTCAGTAACCACCTTTCAGCCGCTCACGGCACTGCTCGAGGATGGCGGTAAGTTCTTCTACGGTCTCTGCCCTGAGCATTGCTATGCGCGTTTGGCGGAAGTCAGGAATGCCCTTGAATATCGGCGATGCTGCCAGATGGCGGCGCGTGTGCAGTATGGCGCGCAGTTCGTTGCGCGGGTCGTCGTCGCCCCGCTCCTGACGTATGTGCTCAATGTTGATGTGCAGTTGCTCCAAGAGGATGTCTATCTTGTCGTCAAGAGTGATATTTGATGAGCGTTGGGCGAAATAATCGTTAATCTCCTTGAATATCCAGGGGCGGCCGAAAGTGGCACGACCTATCATCACGGCATCCACGCCATAGCGGTTGAAGGCATCGAGTGCCTCTTCGGGCGATGTGATGTCGCCATTGCCTATGATAGGTATATGTATGCGCGGATTGTTCTTAACCTCGCCGATGAGGGTCCAGTCGGCACTGCCGGTGTACATCTGCGAGCGGGTGCGCCCATGAATGGTGAGCGCCTGTATGCCGCAGTCCTGCAGTTGCTCGGCGAGTGTTGTTATTATGAGTTGTTGGCTGTTCCATCCCAGTCGTGTCTTCACCGTGACAGGTGTATTGACCGCCTTCACCACCTCCCGCGTGATATCGAGCAGCAACGGGATGTTCTGCAACATTCCGGCACCGGCACCCTTGCCAGCCACTTTCTTTACCGGGCATCCGAAGTTGATGTCGATAACATCGGGATGGGCCTCAGCCTCAACGATGCGCGCCGCCTCGACCATCTGAGGCACGTCGCGCCCGTAAATCTGAATGCCCACGGGGCGCTCGTTGTCGTCGATGGTCAGTTTGCTCACCGTGCTTTTCACGGAACGCACGAGAGCCTCAGCCGACACGAACTCTGTATATACCATTGCTGCGCCGAAGCGTTTGCACAGTCGGCGGAATCCTATGTCTGTCACGTCCTCCATAGGGGCGAGAAAGAGCGGTTTGTCTGGGAAAGATATGTTGCCTATGTTCATTTTTTTAGTTGACAAGTTGACAAGTTGACGAGTAGACAAGTAAACAAGTTGACAAGTAGACGAGCAGAAAAGTTCATTGCACGCAAAGCGGAGAAAAACTCATTAACTTATAAACTCCTTAACTCATAAACTCATTAACTCCTTAAATACTTAACAAATGGTACGTACCGCCAGCCAGCACCTTCACCACTCCTTTAAGTTCCAACTCGAAAAGAATGGCGGTGAGACGGGCTACGGCGAGGTTTGCCTTCACCGACAGCATGTTTATCTGCTGGTCGTTCTGCTGTTGCAAGGCACTCACCACCTGCATCTCTTCTGCCGAAAGCGAGGGGAAGAGTTGCCTCTCTATACCTTCCTGCCGCGCCTTGCTGATTTGTGCATCGGTGGTCCATCCCATAGCGTCAATAAAGTCATGCGCCGAGGTTATCAGTGCCGCTCCGTTGTTGCGTATAAGATTGTTGCACCCCTCGCTGTATTCGTCGCCCACCCTTCCGGGAAAAGCGAAGACATCGCGGCTGTAGTCGCGCGACAGACGGGCGGTGATAAGTCCGCCCCCGCGGGCAGCACTCTCAACGAGGATGCAGGCATCGCTCATTCCCGCCACGATGCGGTTACGGCGCACGAAGTTCACCTTGTCGGCATTGGTCTGTGTGAAGAACTCCGTTAGCAGTCCTCCCTGCGAAACCATCTGCACAGCCGTCTCGCGATGACGAGGAGGGTATATCTGGTCGAGTCCGTGAGCCAGCACGCCCACCGTCTCGTATCCGTTCTGCAAAGCGGCGCGATGGGCGTTGATGTCCACACCGTAAGCCAGTCCGCTAACTATCAGCACCTGCGGGCAAAGAGCCTTCAGGTCTCGCACGAAACGGCTTATCATGTCTTTGCCGTATGACGTGCAGTGGCGCGTACCCACGATGTTTATCACCCGCTGCTGGTTGAGGTCGGCATTGCCGCGATAGAAGAGCATCAGCGGAGCATCGTCACACTCGCGCAGACGGGCAGGATAACGCTCGTCGTTCATCGGCAACGGCAGTATGCCGTGCTGCTGACAGAACTCCAGTTCGGCCTCGGCACGCGCTTTGGCCTCGTCAATGTTGCGCAGGCCGTTGACCAGTTTCTCCGAAGCATCGGGGAAAATATTCTTGATGTTCGCATGATGCTCGACAATGGTCTGGGCGTTGCCCAACTCACGGTACATCAACGTCAGTCCCGAAAGACTGAAATAGTTGATGCGCATCAGTGTCATTGCTGCAAGAACTTCGTTCATAATCTATAATTGTTTTTCTAGATTTTCTAGACTATCTAGATTATCTAGGCTTTTTCAAAGATAGTCTTTGAACGCCTCGTCATACTCGGGCGACTGCCCCAGTCTTCCGTTGACAAGGCACACCAGTTCTACCTTCGCCCGAAGGCTTATCTTGTTGTCTTCGGCACGCAGGATGTCTTGATGGAATATGTATTTTATGCCCTCCTTGGTGAGCCGCAGACGTGAGACGAACTCGTCGTCGCAGCGCAGTGGCACCTTGTATTGCAGCGTCATGCGCGCCACAACGGCATCGATACCCCTGCGGTGCATCTCGGCGAAACTCAGTCCGCAGTGCTTCAGGAACATATGGCGCGTGTGCTCAAGGTAGTGCAGATAGTTGGCATTGTTCACTATGCCCTCAATGTCGCACTCATAGTCGCGCACCTCCATGCGGACAGAGAAAGTAGAGGGAATACCCACCCTATGCCCCTCCCTGAGGGATGGGTTATTATCACATTTAGAGTTGACCATTTTCTTTATATCTTCATCCATTATTATCATTTCTATTATTGTGTTTAAAGTCCATCCCTCAGGGAGGGATACAGGGTGGGTGTTAGGTATTGGGGATCTTCATATATTCATACCCTATCCTGCATCTGAGGCACTCCTTGCGGTCGCAATACTCCTTCTTGAGTTGTATCAGAGCCTGACTGTCGCCTGCATTCTGCACCTCGATGCCGCACTCGCGCCACATTCGCGTTATGTGGTTGTTCTCTGCCTTCAGTTCTTCGAGCATGTCGAAAGCCCTGTCGCAATAGACCTCCTTTTGCTTATGCCGCCCGTAGGCAAAGAGGACGGGGATGGCGGTGTTTATTATAATAAGGTTAATGGAAGCCGTCGAGAGCATCTTCTCCGTCTTGCAACTGGTGCTTCCGAAGGTGTAGTGCGTCTCCCAGTATGGTGTGACGTGCGTTTGCAGCATCTTCTGCAGGTCTTTCGTCGTCTCGCACTCGAGCAGGCGGCTCATTTCTGTGCGGTGCTCCACGTATAGAGTGACGAGTTGCGACAGCCGTATGTGCGGGAAGTTCTGCGGTCGGAGCCTGAGAAAACGCCATAGATTAGCGTCCATCGGCTGCAATCCAAACTTATGAGCGAGGTAAAGATACTCGTTGCGGAGCCGTGAGAAATAGCCCTCGTTGAGTGCTTCTCCCTGATAGTGCTCCGGTATTGTCTGCGGTTCCAGCAGTCCTGCCTGACCGAAGAAGAACGCCTCCACCTGGAAAGGGTCGTCGCGATGGTGACCCACCTGCGATAGCGGGATGTTCTTTGCCCATGTCTCGAAGGCATCACCGTTCACTCCGAAACCGAAGTTACGTGCAAGGGTCGTGAAATAGGCTGCTTCCCACGAGCCCTCCGCCTGTTCCAGACGATTTGATATGGCCTGTGTTTTCTGCTCCAGACGTTCCGTCTGCAACGCACTCATCCAACTGTGTATTTGCAGTCGGGAGAGTTGCGGCACTATCTTGTAGCATCGCGGGTACTTGTCTTCACGAAGCAATTCCTCGTAGTGCTCCCTGACATAAGGTGGAACGCTGAGTTGCATCTGTGGGATTGTGTTGCCCGCCTGTGTGGTTACGTCTCCATTGATTACCTCAGCCACGTGAAGCACCACATTGTTATATGCTGCATCCTTGTCGTGCCCGTGGACAAACCAGTCCGTCGAGCGGTCGTGAATCTCCACATTGCCCACCCACAACGTGCCGTCTATCTTCACCTTGGCATTGAAGAAGTCGGGACCTGCATTATGATTGTGCAGCCCCGGGTCAATCACCTCCACGGTTTTCCCGTCGGTGGTGACCAGTTCTTTCAATGGAAACATCTTGTGTTTCCAGCAATAGTGCAGCAGCAACTCCATAGATTAATAACGTGTTTTACTGAGACAAAAGTACAAAAAAAACACGAAAGACAAAAATAAATAAGCAAAATCATAGGTAAAACACCGCCTCGTTGCCCATATTGAACAGCAGGTCGAGGATGCTGAGGTTGGGAATGAAGCCGTGGCGCTGGGCATAAACCTGATAATATGGCTTGGGAATGAAGTCGGCATCGGGTATGGGATGCTTGGGGCGTATAGCATCGCGAAAGTCGTCAACGCCACTCTCCACGTCCTTTACATATTCTTCTGAAAGACTAATGTTCGGAGTGATGTCGAGCAGTTCGCAGAGTTTCGCCGTCATCTGCATGTTGAAATCGAGGAGAAAAGCGAAACGCTGTTCGTAGAACGGTCGCAGATCGTCGACATAATAGTCGAAAAAAGGGCTGTCGCCGTATGCAGTGGCGAGCGCATTCCAATGCAGCCGACGCCAGTTGCCGTGGTCGCTGATGCGTATGTCGCGCATCAGACACTTGTCTCCATCGCTTTTCTCTACGGGGATGGTGAGTGTCTGCGTGCCGTTGGCTGTGGCAATCACACAACGGTTGCGGAATGTTTGTTTCAGGAAATTATCATGTTGCTCGATAACGACGTCATCATAACGGTTTAGTTTCTGAAACCATTGTATAGGAGCACAGTATGCAGAAGAAAGAAGTGATGTGGTCATTTTCCCGTTAACGATAGTTTAAAGGCCTTTCCCAAGATGTCGTCTTTGTGTATCAGAGCCTTCTCTTTACCCTGCCACACCATGAACACCGCCCTGTCCTTGCACTGACAGTCCTGACATCCACACCTTTCGGGAAGCACATAAGAGGTGCTGTCGAAGGTTACGGTGTCGCCAGGAACAGCGCTTACCACACCAATATAAGAAGAGTCGGCAGAGAACACCACGATATCGCCCCGTGAGAAACGCGCACGGTCGAGTTTATTCACCAGCACACGGTCGTTCTTCTTCAACACAGGGTTAAGGTTAGAGTTTGACACTTTGTAGATGGTGAATGCGTAGGCTCTGACAACCAGCATCAGTATTATTGCGGTCGCTACAGCCAGTATGAACTTTATGGCGTTCCGCATTGTTGTTTATTTTAGTTGACAAGTAAACGAGTAAACAAGTAAACGAGTTGCTTGATTTCAAGAACTTGTTTCTCAGTTAACTTGTCAACTCGTTTACTCGTCAACTTGTCAACTTATTAACTCGTCAACTCACTTAATATTATCCACCCACCTGAACAGTCGGTTCCAGCGGATGCCGGAGAAGCCGTGTCGGTCGGGGTCGCTGCTCCACCAGATGAAAATCGGCTTGCCCACGATGTGGTCTTCGGGAACGAACCCCCAGTAGCGTGAGTCGGCAGAGTTGTGGCGGTTGTCGCCCATCATCCAGTAGTAATCCATTTTGAAGGTATATTCGTTTGCCTCCTTGCCGTTGATGAAAATCTTTCCGTCACGCACCTGCAGGTCATTCTCCTCATAGACGCGTATCGGACGCTCATAGATGGCTATGTTGTCCATCGTCAGTTTCACGCTCTTACCCTTCTGCGGAATCCAGATGGGACCATAGTTGTCGCGTGTCCATCCGTAGTGTCCGTTCAGCGGATAGATGTCTCCTGTCACCGCCTCGGTGTTCAGCGTCACGCTCTCCACGATGTCCTTGCGCTTGCGCAGAGCGTCGGCAGCCTTTTTCGTCAGCGGCATATAGCCGTTTTGGTTCAGGCACGTAAGGTCTTCCATGCTTATTCCCAGTTCGTACATCAGTTCTTCAGAGAAGTCCTGGCGTTTTTTCACGACGTATGTATATTGCACATTGTCGGGCTCTTTGTTTGCCTTGCCGTTGATGTAAATGATGCGGTCTTTTATCTGCAATGTCTGTCCTGGCAGTCCCACGCACCGCTTCACGTAGTTCTCGCGGCGGTCGGTGGGTCTTGAGTCGATGTCGCCGTATGTGTTACGCTCTTGGCGGATATACTCCCTACCTGTTGCGAACACCTTCTGATAGTAGTCCCATCGCTGTTGCGCCGACAGGGAGTCAAGATTTACAGGACTGTTGTACAACTGATAGCCGTACGAATAGCACATCTGATAGTAGTCCTGCGCCTGCCATTGCGAAGCAGAGCAGATGGTGTCGCCAGCGGGATAGTTGAACACCACGATGTCGTTGAGTTCCACATTGCCCAGACCTTTCACGCGGCGATAATCCCAGTGAGGCCATTCGATGTACGACTTGCACTCGAACAGCGGCAGCGTGTGCTGAGTGAGCGGCATGGTGAGCGGTGTCTGCGGTATGCGCGGACCGTAACTCACCTTAGACACGAAGAGGTAGTCGCCTGTGAGCAGCGACTTCTCCAGCGATGACGAAGGAATGACGTAGTTCTGGAAGAAGAAGAGATTGATGAAATAGACTGCCACAAGGGCGAACACCAGAGCATCTACCCACGACATCACGAAGCGCACCGGGCCCTCGCTGTCTTTCCACCACTGCCAACGAATCTTCTTTGTGATGTAAACATCAAAGATGAACGGTATCACGAGCAAGCCCCACCAACTCTTCACCCAGTAAAGGAAGAGCAGGAAGAGCACCGTTACGACAATGAACTTTGTCCACTGCCACTTCATGTTGAGTTTCTTCTTTTGCTTGTCTATCATTGTTGTTGTCGTTTTCTACTACTTAAAATTTGAACATGTCGTCGATGGTGAGCAGTCCCTGATGATCCTTGGTGTACTCGGCTGCGAGTACGGCGCCAAGGGCGAAGCCGCGGCGCGAGTGTGCATCGTGAGTGATGGTGATGCAGTCGGCATCAGAGTCATAACGGATGGTGTGAATACCAGGCACCTCACCGCGACGCAACGAATCGATGCGCAGCGTCTTCGGGTCGTAAGGCTGGTTCTCCTGTCCCTTCACCCACGTCTGCTTGCGGTCGATGTTGTCTATTATTCCCTCGGCAAGCGTGATGGCAGTGCCGCTTGGCGCGTCAATCTTATGTATGTGATGCGTCTCCTCCATGTGTGCGTCATACTGCGGAAAGCCGTTCATTATCTTTGCCAGATAACGGTTCACGGCAGAGAAGATGGCAACGCCCACACTGAAGTTGCTTGCCCAGAAGAGTGTCTTTCCCTCTTCGCCGCAGAAGCGTTTCACGTCGTCGGCATGGTCTTTCATCCATCCCGTGGAGCCACTCACCACCTTCACGTTCTTGGCGAACGCCTTGAGGAAGTTGCCATAGGCTGCCTGCGGAGCGGTGAACTCTATCGCCACGTCGGCGCTTGCGAAAGCCTCGCTCTCGAAATCCTGCTGGTTATCAATGTCTATAATACTTACAATCTCATGGCCACGGCTCAGGGCTATCTCCTCAATCATCTTGCCCATCTTGCCATAACCTATCAATGCTATTTTCATATCATTAAATATTAAAACTGTGCAAAGGTAAAAAAATTATTGCACATACCATTGTTTTTATAACAATTTAAGTATTTATATTTGGTCGTTTGGGGGTCGGGGGTCGGGAGTTAAGGAGTTAAGGAGTTATGGAGTTAAGACATCACCTTTTTCAATTCGTATATCTGAACTTCTGCACTCCTATACCACTATGCCGCTAAACCACTAAACTCCCAAATGACCAAACTCCCAAATGACTAAACGACCAAACCACCAAACGACTAAACCACCAATCACTTCTTCTTTTTCGGACGGCGGCGTGCCCAGCCCTCTTCAGAGAAATCAGGGACATCACCTTTAAGTTTGTCGGGATTGAGGAACTTCATCCAGTCTTCCTTCTTGAACTTTGTCTGCTTCTGTTGCTTAGACTGCTCCCTGTCGTCGCGGCTTCGGTTAGGTCGGAAGTCACGTTTCTTGCCATGCGGCTCGAAAGACTTCCTCGACTGCCCTGCCGATGGTTTCCCGCCTTCGTCGGCATCATTGCAGCGCACGTCGCGACCTTTGAATGTCGTTCCGGTAAGTCCTTTCATCACGCGCTCGGCATCCTCGTGGGGCACCTCTATGAACGAGAAGGTGTTCTGCAGGTCGATATGCCCCACCTCAACACGGCCTTTCACGTTGCGGTTGATGAACTGCATCACCTCGCCAGGATAGAACCCGTCCTTCTTTCCGAGGTTGATGAACAGTCGGCTGTAGCCTTCCTCTGCCTGCCGGCGACCACCCTTGCCGCGCTCCTTGCGGTCTTTCTTTCCCTCGCCGCGCTCTTTCTTGCCTGTCTCGATGCGTATCTCGGGCGCGTCAGCATAGTAGGCGAGGAACTTTCCGAACTCCACGCTGACAATCTTCTTTATCAAGTCGTCCTTGTCGATGAACTCGAAGTAGCGGCTGATGTCCTGCATGAACGGCGCTATCTGCTCCTCATCGACATCGGTCTTCACTATCTGGTCCATCACCTTATACAGTTGCTTCTTGCATATCTCCTGCGGTGTGGGCATCTCGCCTGCCACAAACTCCTTGCCCAGTTGGCGCTCTACCTGGCGTATCTTGCCCTTCTCACGGGTGTGAACGATGGCTATGCTCGTGCCTTTCTTGCCTGCTCGGCCTGTACGTCCAGAACGGTGGATATAATTCTCGATGTCGTCGGGCATTCCGTAGTTGATGACATGCGTGAGGTCGTCAACGTCAAGACCGCGCGCAGCCACGTCGGTGGCCACGAGCAGTTGCGTCAGATGCTGGCGGAACTTCTGCATCGTGAGGTCGCGCTGCTGCTGCGAGAGGTCTCCGTGCAGCGACTCTGCGTTGTAACCGTCCTTTATCAGTTTGTCGGCTATATCCTGAGTCTCCACCTTTGTGCGGCAGAAGATGATGGCGAAGATGCGCGGATGGAAGTCCACTATTCGCTTCAGCGCGAGATACTTGTCCTTTGCGCTCACCATGTAGTATATGTGGTTCACGTTCTCTGCGCCCTCGTTGCGGCTTCCCACCACAATTTCCTTCGGGTCATGCAGGTAGGTTCGCGCTATCTTCTCTATCTCCTTGCTCATCGTGGCGGAGAAAAGCAGCGTGTTGCGTTCCTCTGGCACGCCCGCCAGAATGGTGTTCATGTCCTCGGCGAAACCCATGTTGAGCATCTCGTCGGCCTCATCGAGCACCACGTTGCACACGGCTCCGAGTTTCGCCACGCCGCGGTTCATCAGGTCGATGAGTCGTCCCGGCGTTGCCACTATGATGTGCACGCCCTTCTTCAGTTGGCGTATCTGCGTCTCGATGCTTGCCCCTCCATACACCGGTATGACGTGAATGTCGGGGATATACTTAGAAAAGTCCTTCAGGTCGTCGGCAATCTGCAGGCACAACTCGCGCGTCGGCGAGAGCACAATGGCCTGAGTCTGCTGTATTCGCGTGTCAATGCGCTGCAACAGGGGTATGCCGAAGGCGGCGGTCTTGCCCGTTCCTGTCTGCGCCAGTGCAATGACATCGTTGCGTGTTCCTAACAAATAAGGGATAACCTCTTCCTGGACGGGCATCGGATGCTCAAAGCCCATCTCTTCAATGGCGCGGCGAATCTCCTCGCTCACGCCGAGTTCTTCAAATGTCTTCATTTTTTTCTTAGTGATAATTAGAAGTTTAGGAGTAAAGAAGTGCAAATGTCCAGACACCGCCTTACCCGCATCACCACAAGGGAAAAGCATATCCCTCGATGCAAAAAATTGTCCAAACTTCTGCTATTCTCGAATCCCGAAACTCGATTTCGCGTGCAAAGGTACTGATTTTTCAGCATTTATGGAATTATTATCGAATATTTTTGTACTTTTGCCGAGAAAAACAAGCAACAGCACTACTAAACTACCATAAACAATGAACATAGGAATCTTCTGCAGCGCTAACAACAATATAGAGCAATGCTACTTTGACTTGACCCGCGAACTGGGCGAGTGGATAGGACGAAACAAGCACTCCGTGGTGTTCGGAGGGTGCAACATGGGGCTCATGGAGCACATCGCACGTGCATGCCACGATGCCGGCGGCATGAACATCGGCATCATACCCACAATAATAGAGAAGCACGGCAAGGCCAGCGACTATGTTGACGTGGCCATTCACTGCGACAACCTGAGCGACCGCAAGGACCTGCTGCTCGCCCACAGCGACATCATCATAGCGCTGCCCGGCGGCATAGGCACCCTCGACGAGGTGTTCACCGTGGCTGCGGCGGCAACAATAGGCTATCACAACAAGCAAGTGATACTCTACAACATGAACCACTTCTGGGACAAACTCATCGAAATGCTCGACGACTTGCAACAACGCGGCATGATGCGCGGCACATACAGCGACCAGATTGTCGTAGCAAACAGTCTTGAGGAGGTGATTCAGAAATGCCACTTGTGATTATTGCCGCCAGTACGTGACGTTCGGACTCACAGTACGTGGCGTTCGGACTGGCAGTACGTGACGTTCGGACTGGCAGTCCGAACGCTTAGTACTGAGCCGCGGACTATCAAACCCATTTGCACTTCCACGCCTGTTGCTGACCGAAAAAGCATTTTTCGGTCTTTGTTTTCTTATTTTTTGGCAATTAGCAAGTATTTTTGTACTTTTGCATCGTCCAAGTAGGAGGTGACGTGTCTCACGTCACAAGCCGTAATTATGTGACGTGAGACACGTCACCTCCTACAGCAAAACAGACTAATAACTTTTAGTTATACAGAAAAGTAATTTGCAGTAACTGCGCATTGTTATAATGCTGAACGAAATAAATAGAATATGCCAAACGTGGAAATTAAAAAGGTCGAGACAAAAAAAGAACTGAAAGCATTCATAAACTTTCACTACGACCTGTACAAAGGCAATGCCTACGACACCCCAACGCTGTTCCTCGACGACTGGAACACGCTGAGCAAGGACAAGAACGCTGCGTTCGAGTTCTGCGACGCGGAGTATTTCCTCGCATATAAGGACGGAAAGATTGCGGGGCGCGTGGCTGCCATCATCAATAAAAGGGCTAACGAGAAATGGGGTACAAAGAGTGTAAGATTCGGATGGATTGACTTCATCGACGATATCGAGGTTTCAGGCGCACTGCTAAAGGCTGTCGAGGACTACGGTCGCGAGCGAGGCATGCGCCAGGTGGTGGGGCCGCTGGGCTTCACCGACATGGACCCCGAGGGCATGCTCACATGGGGCTTCGACCAACTGGGCACAATGGCCACAATATATAACTACCCCTACTATCCCCAGCACATGGAGAAACTCGGGGGATGGGAGAAAGACAACGACTACGTAGAGTTCAAAATGATGGTGCCGAAAGAGGTTCCCGAGAAGTATGTCAAGATAGCGCAGATGGTGGAGAAACGCTACAACCTGCACGTGAAGAAGTTCACCAAGAAAGAGGTGTATAAAGGCGGGTACGGACTGCGCATGTTCCACCTCATCAACGACACGTTCAAGGACCTTTACGGATATAGCGAGATGAGCGACAAGCAGATAAGGCAGTATCTTGACATGTGGATGCCGCTCGTCGATTTCAACCTTGTAACCGGAATAGAAGACTGGAACACGCCCGACCACGAACTGATAGGCATCGGCATCACCATACCGTCGCTGGCTCGCGCATTGCAGAAATGCCCGCGCGGAAGGCTGCTGCCCTTCGGGTGGTGGCACGTACTGAGGGCGCTGAAGTTCGGCAAGACCAAGATTGTTGACCTGCTGCTGATAGGCGTCAAGCCCGAATACCGCAGCAAGGGAGCCAACGCACTGATGTTCGCCGACCTCATACCGTGGTACCAGAAGTATGGATACGAGTGGGGCGAGAGCCAGGTGGAGATGGAGACCAACGCCAACGTGCAGGGACAATGGCAGTATCTCAACCCTATACACCACAAGAGTAGAAGATGCTTTAAAAAGATACTATGATACATATTGAGAAAGTTACCAACAGGAAAGGGCTGCTGAAGTTCATCCAGTTTAGGTACGACCTTTATAAAGACGACCCTAACGATGTGCCTTACCTATTCTTCGACGAGGTGAACAACCTCGACAAGCGGAAGAACGCATCGTTCGAGCAATGCGAGGCCGACTACTTCATTGCTTACAAAGACGGCAAGGCAGTGGGACGCGTGGCGGCAATCATCAACTTCGACGCCAACAAACGGTGGGACAAGAAGGTGGTGAGATACGGCTGGTTCGACTTTATTGACGACATCGAGGTGTCAACGGCATTGCTGAAGACCGTGGAAGACTGGGGCCGCGAGCGCGGAATGACCAAGATGACGGGGCCTATGGGCTTCGCCGACACCGACCGCGAGGGAATGCTCATCGAAGGATTCGAGGAGTACGGCACGATGTACGCCAGTTACAACTATCCCTACTACCCCAAGCACATGGAGCAACTGGGGTTCCAGAAGGACAACGACTACGTGCAGTGCCGCGTCAAGGTGCCCGAGAAAGTGCCCGAGAAGTTCGCCAAACTGGCACAGATGGTGGAGAAACGCTACAACCTGCACGTGCACAAACTGACACGCAACGAACTGATGAAGCAGGGATACGGGCGCAAGGTGTTCAAGATGCTCAACACGACTTACAACAACCTGTATGGCTTCGCACCGCTGACAGACAACAAGGTGGACCAACTGGTGGAACAGTATATACGCATCGCCGACATGAATCTTATCAGCGTCATCATGGACGGCAACGAGAACGACAAGATGGTGGGCTTCGGCATCACCTTTCCATCGCTCACCTACGCCATGCGGAAGAGCCGTAACGGGCGACTGCTGCCGCTAACCTGGTGGCGACTGCTCGACGCCATAAAGTGGCATCATGCCGACACGGTGGACATGCTCTTGATAGGCGTGCTGCCGGAATACCGCTCCAAGGGCGCCAACGCACTCATCTTCAACGACCTGATACGCCAATACCAAGCCTACGGGTTCAAGTGGGCGGAGGCAATGCCGCAGATGGAGACCAACGAGCACATGCTGGGACAATGGCAATATCTCGAGGCCGACTATCACAGAAGGCTGAGATGCTTCAGCAAGATGCTATAAAGCCCACCCCCATCCCCTCCCGAAGGGAGTGGAGCCAAAACACTTTTAAAAGGAGATAGACAACAAATATATATGGCAGAAATCGAAGATAACATAATCGGAAAAGAACAAGCAGAAGACAACATCATGTTCGGGGCAGAGGGAAACGATGCCCAACAACCAGATGTTCAATACGACGAAGAGAACATTCGACATCTTTCTGACATGGAGCACGTCAGAACACGTCCCGGCATGTATATCGGACGACTGGGCGACGGCTCAATGCCCGAGGACGGAATCTATGTCTTGCTGAAAGAGGTTATTGACAACTCTATCGACGAGTTCAAGATGAACGCCGGCAAGAGAATAGAGGTTGACGTCGAGGATGGGCTGCGCGTGTCGGTGCGCGACTACGGACGCGGCATACCGCAGGGCAAACTGATAGAGGCCGTAAGCGTGCTGAACACCGGCGGAAAGTACGACTCCAAGGCGTTCAAGAAGAGCGTGGGACTGAACGGTGTGGGCGTTAAGGCGGTGAACGCACTAAGCGCTCACTTCGAGGCAAGCAGTTACCGCGACGGCAAGGTGCGCTCGGTGGTTTTCAAGAAGGGCGAACTGATGGACGACACAACGGAGAAAACACAGGACGAGAACGGTACATATATCTTCTTCGAACCAGACCCCGAACTCTTCAAGAACTACCGTTTCCACGACGACTTCGTGGAGACGATGCTCAGAAACTATACCTACCTGAACACCGGTCTCATCATAATGTATAACGGGCGCAGGATTCTCAGCCGCAACGGACTGAAAGACCTGCTCACAGACAATATGACCAACGACGGACTCTACCCCATCATACACCTCAAGGGGGAGGACATCGAGATAGCATTCACACACACCAACCAGTACGGAGAGGAGTACCACTCCTTCGTGAACGGACAACACACCACGCAGGGCGGCACGCATCAGAGTGCATTCAAGGAGCATATAGCACGCACCATAAAGGAGTTCTCGGGCAAGAACTTCGAATATACCGACATACGTAACGGTCTCGTGGCTGCCATCGCGGTGAATGTGGAGGAACCGATGTTCGAGAGTCAGACAAAGATAAAACTCGGTTCGCTCACCATGAGTCCCAACGGTGTGAGCGTGAACAAGTACGTGGGCGACTTCATAAAGACCGAAGTGGATAACTTCCTGCATAAGAATCCCGACGTCGCAGAGCAGATGTTGCAGAAGATTTCGGAAAGCGAGAAGGAGCGAAAGGCTATGGCGGGCGTTACGAAACTGGCACGCGAGCGCGCCAAGAAGGCTAACCTGCACAACCGCAAACTGCGCGACTGCCGCATACATTATAGCGACGTGAAGAACGACCGCAAAGAGGAGTCGTGCATATTCATCACCGAGGGCGACTCGGCAAGCGGCAGCATAACCAAAAGCCGTGACGTGAACACACAGGCGGTGTTCTCGCTTAGAGGCAAGCCTCTTAACTGTTTCGGACTAACAAAGAAAGTGGTGTATGAGAACGAGGAGTTCAATCTCCTGCAGGCAGCACTCGACATAGAAGAAGGACTCGACTCTCTGCGCTATAACAAGGTGATTGTGGCTACCGATGCCGACGTCGATGGAATGCACATCCGACTGCTCATCATCACCTTCTTCCTGCAGTTCTTCCCCGAACTGATAAAGAAAGGACACGTCTATGTGCTGCAAACACCTCTCTTCCGCGTAAGAGCAAAGCGCACAAAGATAAAGAACAAGAAGGTGATTGAGGAAGCCGACGCTAAGTCAACAGGCAAGAAGAACGACTACATCACACGCTATTGCTACAGCGACGAGGAGCGACTGCAGGCCATCAGCGACCTCGGACCCGACCCTGAGATAACGCGATTCAAGGGTCTCGGCGAGATTTCGCCCGACGAGTTTGCGGGATTCATAGGCCCGGACATACGTCTTGAGCAGGTAACGCTGCACAAGACCGACCAGGTTCAGAAACTACTGGAATACTACATGGGCAAGAACACCATGGAACGTCAGAACTTCATCATCGACAATCTCGTAATAGAGGAAGACAAACCAGAGGAAGACCAATATGAATAAAGCAGCCAACAGCCAACAACCAGCAGCCAACAGCCAACAGCCAACAACCAACTGCCAACACCGAACAGGTGTCTTCGTGGGCAGTTTCGACCCTTTCACCATAGGGCATGCCGACATCGTGAACCGCGCTCTACCACTGTTCGACCGCATTGTGATAGGAGTGGGAGTCAACGAGCGCAAGCAATACATGCTGACGGCAGACGAGCGATGCCGCCGCATCAGCCTGCTGTATAAGGATGAGCCGAAGATTGAGGTGCAGACATACAACGACCTCACCGCCAGTTTCGCCCATCGCGCAGGCGCGCGTTATATTATAAAAGGTGTGCGCACGATGAAAGACTTCGAGTATGAGCGCGAGCAGGCCGACATAAACCGCCGCATTGGCGATGTGGAAACGCTGCTCCTCTATGCCGACCCACGCTACGAGAGCATCTCGTCGAGCATGGTTCGCGAACTGATTCACTTCGGGAAAGACGTCAAGGATTTCCTACCATGATTAATGTTGAGGGTTGAAGGATTTATTGTTGAGCGTTGAAGGTTGAGCGTTGAGCGACATTTGCTTTGTTGTTGAAAGTTGAAGGTTGAGCGTTGAGCGACATTTGCACCATCATATAGACTAACCTCGCTCAACGCTCAACATTCAACCCTCAACAACAAAGCGCTCAACCCCTCAGGTTGAGCGCTTTGTTTTCCGCCGCTTCCATTATCTCGCGTTCTCCCGGACCTTTGTCATTGATGCCGCAAAGGTGCAGAACGCCATGGATAATTACGCGGTGCAGTTCCTCGTCATAGTCCTTTTTGAATAGTTCGGCATTGCTCTTCACCGTGTCGAGGCTTATCACGAGGTCGCCGTTCAGCGTGTCGCCTTCACAATAGTCGAAGGTGATGATGTCGGTGTAATAGTCGTGTCCGAGGTACTCGCGGTTCACCTCCAGTATCTTCTCGTCGCTCACGAACATATAACCGATGTCGCCCACACGCTTGCCGTATGTCGCTGCAACGGCACGTATCCATGCTGTTGTCTCGCGTTTCTTTATCTTCGGCATTCTCACGCCGTCTGTATTGTATGTTATCATCGCTTAGTTTTTCGTTTGAATTTGTCTCAGTCCCTCCTTCACTATGTCGCTGTGCTCGTTGAAGATGCGGAAATACTCGTTCATATCCCACAGGTCGCGCGCCACAAGAGCCTTGAGTTGATAGCGCAACACGACAATGGTGCGCTGCAGTTCGTCGTCGTCCTTAGGCTTGATGTCCTGCTTCTTACCCTCCTCAACGATGCCGTCGATGAGCGACTGCGGCACCTCGTAAGCCTGTGCGAACTGCTCGAAGGTGCTGTATCGGTTCTTCAGGCTTTTGCGTTCCTTGTCGATGTACTTCAGCGAGGCGTTCACCACGATGCTCTTAGCAGCCAGACTGCGGTGGTAACGGGTGTATTGCAGCGTGTCGAGGGGCACAAACTCGTCAGGCATTATGGCTCCTCCGCCATACACAAGACGGTGCTTGCGCAGGGTGTAGTAGCGCAGAGAGTCGTTGAAGTGTATGCTGTCGCGGTTGGTCAGTTCGCCGTGCTTCAGGCGGTTTTCAAAGTCCTGTGCATACTCGTCCTGCTCTCCCTTCTTGTAAGGCTTCTGAATACAGCGTCCCGAAGGGGTGTAATAGTGTGCCACGGTGAGGCGAATCATCGAGCCGTCGTTGAATTCTATGGGCCGCTGCACAAGTCCCTTGCCGAACGTGCGGCGCCCTACGATGATTCCGCGGTCGTGGTCTTGTATCGCGCCCGACACTATCTCGGCTGCCGAGGCGGTAAGTTCGTTGACAAGAACGACCACCTTGCCATCGGCCATTATGCCGCCGCCGTGAGCGTTATAGCCCATCCTTCTCACTGCCCTACCCTCGGTATAGACAATCAGGTCGCCCCTTTCGAGGAACTCGTCGGCAAGGTCAACGGCAGCCTGCAAATAGCCTCCGCCGTTGTCCTGCAGGTCCAGAATAAGGTCTTTCATGCCCTTTTCCCTTAGCATCTGAGCCTTCTCCATGAACTCCTTGTAGGTTGTCGCGCCGAAACTCTCTATGCGTATGTACCCTATTCCTGGGCGAATCATATAGGCGGCGTTGATGGTGTGTACAGGTATTTTATCCCTGCGGACGGTGAAGTGCAGCATGTCCTTGACACCACGGCGCACAATGCCGAGATTCACCTTTGTGCCCTTGGGACCGCGCAGACGCTTCATGATGTCGGTGCGCGACATCTTTACGCCGGCGATTGAGGTGTCGTTGACCGTCACGATGCGGTCGCCGGCGACGATGCCCACCTTCTCCGACGGACCGTTCACCACGGGCTGTATCACCAGCAGCGTGTCGTCAACCATATTGAACTGCACTCCGATGCCCTCGAAGTTGCCCTGCAGCGGCTCGTTCATCGACTTCACCTCCTCGGCAGTGGCGTAAGTGCTGTGCGGGTCCAGTTCTTTCAGCATGCCGCGAATGGCATCTTCCACCAGTTTTTTCTCGTTCACAGTGTCAACATAGAGGTTGGTGATGGCCGACTCAGCCATCTTCAACTTGCTGGACGGACTGTCCGAGCCGAAGTTTATTCTCAGTTGTGCCGATGCCCCCATGCATACAGCAAGGGCAAAGAGCAGCATTGTCTTTCTCATCTGATATATTTAGTGTTTATTTTTTAGTGTTTGAAGTTTCGCAAACTCAACTTCTTTGGAGTTAAGGAGTTATGACATTAGTTAATCTCTCCTTTTCCATAAGGAGTTATTGGAAAGTAGGGCGTTGTCTTGACTCCTTAACTCCATCGCTCGACGCTTGCGTCGCTTTCATAGCAATGCGGAGAAAGAACTCCTTAACTCCTTCAACTTGCGAAAATTGAATTAGGCTCTTTACCCGAACAGGTCGGGCTCTGCAATGTTGCTGTCGAACATGTTCCGTCCGAAGTGTCGGTAGGCCAGTTGGGTCACCATGCGGCCTCGCGGCGTGCGCTTGATGAAGCCCTCCATGATGAGGAACGGCTCATAGACCTCCTCGATGGTGCCTGTGTCCTCGCCGATGGCGGTGGCAATGGTCGAGAGACCTACCGGACCGCCGCGGAACTTGTCGATGATGGTGAGCAGAATCTTGTTGTCTATCTCGTCGAGACCATATTGGTCGATGTTCAGAGCGGTCAGCGCGATGCGCGTTATCTGCGTGTCTATGCGCCCCGTGCCCTTCACCTGCGCGAAGTCTCTCACCCTGCGGAGCAGCGCGTTGGCAATACGTGGCGTGCCGCGCGACCGCCGTGCAATCTCGATGGCAGCCTCATCGCTGATAGGAACGTTAAGAATCGAGGCACTGCGCTTCAGAATCTTCATCAGCGTCTCTGGCTCGTAGTATTCCAGGTGCATGTTAATGCCGAAGCGGGCACGCATCGGAGCGGTGAGCATACCGCTGCGCGTGGTGGCTCCCACGAGTGTAAAGGGGTTGAGGTCTATCTGTATCGAGCGCGCCGAAGGACCCTTATCAATCATTATATCTATGCGATAGTCCTCCATAGCGGAGTAAAGATACTCCTCGACAACAGGCGACAGACGGTGTATCTCGTCAATGAAGAGCACGTCGCGGGGCTCCAGCGAGGTCAGAATGCCAGCAAGGTCGCCCGGACGGTCGAGCACCGGACCGCTTGTTATCTTGAATCCCACGCCCAACTCATTAGCGATGATGTTCGAGAGAGTGGTCTTTCCCAGTCCCGGAGGACCGTGCAGCAGGGTGTGGTCGAGCGGTTCGCCACGATACTTAGCCGCCTCAACAAACACCTCAAGGTTCTCCACGACAGCCTTCTGTCCGCTGAAGTCGGAGAACTTCAACGGTCGCAGCGCGTTCTCGAAGTCTTTCTCGGCAGATGATACCTCCTGTTGCCTGATGTCAAATGTTTCGTCCATGGTTGCAAAGATAGTGGTTTTTTTCTTAACTCACGTCTTTTTGACCCGATTTCTTTACCCTTTCCACCCCAAGCGACACCACTTCCCCGCCCCACTAATATCAAACGGGATTTCAATTGATGCCAAAAGGGGAGACAATGTTATTAACTTTGTTGAACAAAGTTATTAAGATTGTCGAACAAAGTTAATAAGATTGTTGAACAAAGTTATTAACTTTGTTACCCCACTTGTATCTTATTGAAAGCCAAGAAGATACAAACGGCTAAATCGAAGCATGCTTCTCGTCGCCTAAACCATAGTCAATCATTATTCCCACTACCCCACTTTTCGTTGTAATGACGCACCCGTGTTATCCCGTCTGTAATTATGCCAGGTAATTAAATGCAATTTGACCACCTCTAATAACTCCCCGCCCTTAGAAGTTCCCCTCGCCCCTTGGAGAGGGGTTAGGGGTGAGGCTATGCTGATAACGGGCTAACACGGAGGTTAGCCCCTACGGTCGGGAATGGTGGTTTGAATGTAGTTTATCTGCTTTTAGTTTGCAGCCGCCTCGCTGAAAGCATCCATGATTTCGGTGGGACGATGATTATGGAACGCTCCGAGAGGGTAATGCCCCTCCAGTTCGGGTGCCCAATAGAACACGCCGCGGCACTTGCCGCCTGTCTCCTGGCGCGCTGCCGCGATGAGTTTCTTCAGGAATGCCTTGCCCTTGGCAGGCTCGCGGACAAGCACTCCTGTCTCTACAATCATCGTCTCGCAGCCGTATTTCTGTTGCAGACGGTTGATGTTGGCAATGGCTTTCTGCAATGTCTCGTCCTCGCTCTTGGTGAGTCCTGCCTCAATGTCCCAATAGGGATAGACGCTCAGGCCTATCATGTCCCAGTGGGCACCGTACTTCCGCAATCCGTCGAAGATGAAGTCGTAGCGTTTCTCGTCGCAACCGCCATCGAGATGGACAATGCACACGGCATCGGGATAGACGCTCTTCACCGCCTGATAGCCAGCCTCGGTGAGCCCGGCATACTGCTCCATGTTCTCCTCGGCGCGTCCCATGGGCCACAGGAATCCATGAGTGGTCTCGTTGCCCACCTGCACCCACTTCACGTCGATGCCGTTCTGTCGCAGCAGTTGCAGCGTCTCGCGGGTGTGCTCTGCCAGCATGTGCTTCATCTCTCCGTATGAATAATACTGCCACGCTGCAGGAATGTGCTGCTTGCCGGGGTCTGCCCACCAGTCGCTATAGTGGAAGTCAATCATTATGTCCATACCGTAGTAGCGGGCACGTTTTGCCATTTCGAGCACGTCGTGCATGCCCGAGAAGCCGCCGCGAGGATTCACCCACACACGCAGACGCACCGCATTGAGCCCCAGTTCGTGCATCAGCGCCGTGTTCTCGCGTATCTCGCCAGCCTTGTTATACAGCCGAACGCCGCGCGACTCCATCTCGGTGGTGCCGCTGATGTCGGCACCGAGCCAGAAAGTCGTGTTCTCCTGTGCAGTCGCCGACAGCATCGCGGCGACACTCAACATAAAGGTTACCAGTAGTTTTTTCATTTATCTATAATTATATGCCCTTAACGCTTACTTCTATAAGTCCGTTCTGCGTTTTACAATTCTTGTTGTCCGAGGTCTTCTTTGCCGCACTTTGAATGGTGTTTTTTATCAACGTTTCCCACGACGGAGTGTCGCTGTTCAAGGCACTTATCTGACTGCGCAGGTTCTCGAAGAAACTCAGGAGGAAGAAACCGCCGTTGTCACCGCACCAAGCCTTCTCTCCGGGACTGGCGGCAGTGGCAATCACCTCGCCTTTCGACTGCAAGAAGAGCATGCGGAGTTTCTCAATGTCGAAGTTGGTGTTAGAGCGTGAGAAGAGAGAGTTGCTCAACACCATTGGCTGGTTCATGTCTATCTCGCTGTTGCAGCAGTCGCTGAGCACAATGTTCAGTCGCGCCTGCTTCTGCACGATGGTACGGAAGACGTCGCTCAGAGCCATAAAGTTCTCCTCGGCATCGTCGTATGCGCTCGACGAGAGGTCGAGACAGGGGTATTCGTCGGGCTGGTTCTTGAAGCGGAAGCCGTGACCTGTGTAAACAAACACCACCACATCGTTGTCCCCGGGACTAAGAGCAGCAAGCACCTGGTCCATAGTTCGCTTGCCATAGTTGGTTCCTGCTATTATCTGTTCGTTGAGTGTCATTCCCAAGACCTTTGCAATGCCGCCAAACTCGCTGCGTATGCGGCGAAGGTCTGTCTCGCATGCGGGGCCGATATCGCTGACATCGGTATTGGCAACCACCATGAGATGCATCGTCGAGCCGCCTGTTCCGGGCGTCACCTGACTTGTATAGGTGTTCTGCTGCGTTACCGTTTGTATGCCCTGCAACATCATCTTATACTCCGGCTCGTTCACGCCGTAGAACTGACTGACGAAATCGGGGTTCATCTCCGACAGCGCAACCTCCTCAAACTGGTCGGCCTTCAACCAGGAGTCGGCATCATTGGCGTCATAGACAATAAAAGGCACATCGCTGATGTCCGACTCATCGTCCTTCTCCCACACCCAAAGCAGCGACGGGAAGCCTTCATCGTCGGGCACCAACATCATCACTCCCACATCGTCGGCATCCTTTTTCTCCTCTATATGGCACGTGTAGTTGGTGACATAACATGAATTCTTTTCCAACATCTCCGCGTCAACGAGCCTCATCGAGATGTGCTCGTCGTCAGAATATTTGAGTAGTCCCACGAAATGGTTACTGTCTGGAGCGTGGAACTCCAGTCCATAGAACGTCTGCGCCCTGCAAACAACGGTAGCAATAAGGGCGAGTGATAATAGCAAAAACTTCTTCATATATATAGATACAATGTTTCTTATCTTCCGCCGCCACCGCCGCCGCCAGACGAACCGCCGCCACCGCCAAACGAAGACCAACTGCTGTAGCCGCTGTTTGACGCGCTGGCACGCGACGCTGCACGCTCGATGGCGCTGCTGGTGGATGTGTAAATGGCGTCGCTGAACATATAGATGATGCCGCCCTCCTGTGCTGTGTCAAGGCTCTTGGTGACAAGCGACAGTTCGGAATATTCGGGCCAAATCTCCTTCATCTGCTTGCGCACGGTGTCGGAAATGCCGAAGAACTCGGCGTAAACCATGTACTTGTCCCACAGACGCACCTCCTTGACACCACGCTCGTTCATCAGCGTGAAGTCCTTAAGGAACGACTTCAGACCGTAGATTTGGGCTGCATGCTTCTCCATATATGCCTTGTCGGACTTCGGCTTCAGCAAGTCCATGAATCCCTTTACATAGGAGTAGTTGGACTTCTGCTTGCACCACGTCTTGAACTCATCAGGTTGCAGCACATAGTCGCTGCCTGATGCTAATGTAAGAAGCCTGAGCAGATGCTGGCACAGACGGGCATCACCCTTCTTACTGAGGTCTATCGCATCTATCGGCTTGTCAATTCTGAGCATGTCGCGCATCTTTTTCTTGTACTCCTGCTGCACAATGCTGACATCGCCTTGCGATATGAGGCGCAGCAACAGGGCACCAATCACCTTCTCGTCGTCCATGCCCCAGAAGTAACTTAACTCATCGACAACCATCTTGTTGCTGACAAGCGACCACTCGGGCATCACGTCGCGCCAGTAGTTTGGCTTGTTGACGCCCAGCCGCTTACGCTTGAGATAGGTGCGAAGCGGCGAGAGAGAGAATATCCACCACGCGGCAATAATGACCAAGTACATGCATGAGGCAAGCAAAGTGGTGATTGGTCCCAGCAGGATGTAGAACAAAATGCACACAAGCAACATGACTATGATAAACACCCATTCCCAGAACGTGAGGTCGTCATCAACGAAATCGCTGCCGTCGAGGGCGCGTTGCTTGCGGTCGGCCCATGGTTCCGATGCTTTCACTTGTGGCTGGAACACTCCCTTGTCGAACTCAAGCATGACGATGATGCGGCCGCCGCTGTCCAGCGGACCATTGGGTGTGGCAACGATGTTGCTGTCTGCATCAAACTCGATGCGTCCCTCATAGCCGAACGCCCAGCGTCGTGTGTTGGCCTCGGAGAGAAGAATGGAATCGGCAGTGCTGATGACTAACTGCGCGTTGAGCACATCGCAGTCCATATCTACGAAGCAATGGTTGAAACCGTCGTGGGTATCGTATGCCTGAACAAGTCCCGTAAGGACATACCTTACGACGTAAACGTGGCGGCCATAGTCGCCGAACCCCCAGCATATCTCGGTGCCATTGTTGTTTAGTCCGCACTTTCCGGCCTTCTCCTTGCGGCTGGCATCAATGTCCCAGGTGCGGAGAGTCTCATAGCGTTGCAGTCCTTCGCGGCCGGGGATGTAGCCCTCCACCTCGAGTTGGGTTATTCTCATTGCGCCAAGACCGCTGTGTGCAACATACCATTCGGTCTTTGCATCGTCGTCGTTGACATCAATGTCCCACCGCTCTTCTATTCTCGCCGAGCCGTCTTTCTGCAGAACGGCCTTTATGTCAAGGCGTTCAACCGTGCTTGCCACGCCGTTTACTGCACGAATTGACGCTAACAACAATATAAAGAGAAACGTGAGTATTCTATTACTGATATTCATTCTAAAAAAATGTAAGCATTAATAATGTCACTTGCCATAACTGAACACATCGGGAACGCGGGCGATGCGCCATGCCAGGTCGTTGAACTGCAGGAAGTCGGGATAAGCCTCGCGGAAGTTCTGCGACACCTTGTCGGCGATGCCGAACAACTGGGCATAGACCATATACTCGCGCCAGAGGGACAGTTCGCGTGTTTCCCTGCTGCCGATGAGGGTAAACTCGAGCAGGAACTTGCGCAGTCCGTAGAGTTGTTCAAGGTCTTTATCGGTAATCTTTTGTTGCATTCCTGCCATCTCTATGTCGTGCATCACCTCGCTATGCGGTGAGTCTTTGTCACGCATATACAGTTCAAGTTCGCGCGTTTGCAGTATCTTGTCGGGACCGGCGGCGGCAACCAGCGTGTTGTAAAGGCTGCGCTCCAACCGCTCGTCGGGGCTGGGTTGCGGCAGAGACTTCCACTCCAGGAGCCTCAACACATGCTGCGGCTCGGCTCCATAGACGGGTTCCACCATCTCTGACGATGCCGCACCGCGATTGATGAGCCGCAGGATGAGGGCACCGAGGATGCCGTCCTGCGGTGGATTAAGGTGCGACGTGGTTCTCACCAGTGCCATATTGGCCAGCGCGAGCGAGCCGCCGAGGGGCAGGTCGCGATACCATTGTGACTTGCTGTGCAGCGACCTGCGCTGCAACCACTTGCGTAGGGGATAGAGAGTGAAGACATATCGGATGCGCGACCACAACTTCTTGCCACCATAGAGCAGGATGACCACAGCGGCAACAAAACCGAAGAGCGTGCCCCAGGCCAGCAACTTCTCCAGCGAGTCGTACCAGTCGCGAATCTTATAGTCGCGGTATCCGCTCGCCCACAGCGACTCGTAGTAGCCCATGCCAGCCTCCTTCTCAGGGCTGAACAACGTGGGCGTGAACTTGGCAATCACCATCAGACTGTCGTCGTTGGTCATAGGCACCATGTCGTTGACAATCTCGTGCGACGATGCAAGTATCTTTCCCTGCTCTATGAGTGCCCGACCCTTGACACCAACGGTACGCACATCGACGATGTCATCAACGAAAATGCCTTTCTCGCGCTTAATGATGAGGTTGATACGATTGGCTTTCGGCTCGGTGGGTCGCACCACGGTGAGAAGCATATTGTTGCAGAGAAATCCCTTCTTAACGAGCGAACGCAGGGTGTAACGCAGCACATAGACGTGCTTCGGGCCTGCAATGGTGGTCCACGAGATGCGCGCCGCAGAGCCTGTTTGCTTGAGGCAGAACTGTCCCACGCCAGGTTTTCCGCCGAGAGAGGTGACATCTGCGAAAGCGCTGTCGTTCTCGTTGGTCATCGTGAGGTCATCGATTGTGGTGCCGTCCCACAGTCCCATCTCGATGCTGAACGGTATCGGGGCGGGGGTCTGCATCCAAACGCGCGTCATAACATCAGCATCGCCGTTGTGTTTTAGTGTCATCTCGGTCTCAATGAGTTCCACCTGCGATGCACAATGGGCACTGACAGAAACCAGCGCAACAAGCAGTGAAAGGAAAAATCGGCCGTATCTCATAATCGTAACTAACTAAGAGGTTCGTCGAGGTTTTCGTGAATGACACGCGCAATGGGCAGGAGTCCGAAGGAGCGGATGCCCTGAATGTTGACACAGGGCGATGCGATGGCTGCCGCACGGGCAACACTCTTCACCATGTCTCGCCTTCTGGAAGACTCTGCAAGCATGAGAGGGACACCACTGAGTTTGCCTTGGCTGCGCAGAAGAGCAAGGACATCGCGCAGCACACGGCTCTCAATGCCGAACAGACAGGCAAAGGCTACATAGTCGCCCCAGAGCCGCGAGAGGTCGAGTGACGGGTCGGCACCGCGCTTTATGCCCTTGAGGTAGCGGCGGAAGGCTGCTATCTGACGTATCGGCTCCTTCTTCCGCTTGTTCAGTTTCACGTCTTTACGCAATAGGAACATCAGTTCTTCGCTCGACTGCATTGCCTTCTGGTATTTGCGACTATCGTAGTTGCTGGTGGAAAGGTTGCCGAAAATGGCCTTCATGGTGCTCCAGGGGGTGAGCGAACCACTATGCTCGTCGGTCTTTGACGTGATGATGTCATACATGTATTGCATCACACGGCGGTCCATGCCGTCGCCAGTGCCGCCCTGCCATGTGGGCAAGAGCGTCACCTTTCCGCTCTGGTCGGTGCCCAAGGAGAGGTCACCATGAGCCACCATGCGCCATATCATGGCCTTCCATAGTTTGCTGTTCATGCACAAACGCACTGGAGTGATCTGGCGGCGCAGCATCTGCGTCTCCACGAGTCCGCCCATCATGGGCAGGTATTTCGACTTCTTGCCGCTGAGGCTGGAGTATTTTATACGGTTGAGAAAGCGTCGGAGGTGCTTCAAGGTGATGACATCCCACAAGAAGAAGATGGCGTTGAAGAATCCCATTATGACGTATCCGCCAAGTCCGAAGTCAACCTTGAAACAAAGAAAAAAGCCGAACGGCAACACCACCATGGTGAGCATCAGGAGGATGACACCAATGCTGAGTGGCTCGTCTTTATCGTATTTATAGAAATGTGATGACGTGAGGTCGTCGGCAGGTGCTTCTTCGGCAGCGCCAGCAGCGGTCTGTGCCGTGTCGCGTTTTGTGGCTTCTGTTGTCGTTTCTGCCTTCGTCGCTGCGGGAACACTCGTCAGGAAGCCTCGGCGCAACGTGCCCTCTATGCGTATCTCGGCATCGTCGTTCACACCATTGGCTAAAAACCCGACGTAAGTGCCATCGGACATGGTGCGGAACGTGGTGCCCGTGAGTCTGAGACGGGCATCGGCAGCGCCCGTCTGTTTGTCGGAATCATAACATGAGACGAGCACCCTAAGTCTCTTCATGCCGCTATGGCCCCCACCATGCAGCAACAACATGCTCAACGTGTCGCGCTCGGCAGTATAGCCTTTCACGCCCTGCAAGCGCCGGGTAGGCTCGCCCTCTTTCTCTTTCTGCCCGTCATAAAGCCTGCTCTCGGTAATATACACGCTGCCGTCATCGTTAAGCAGAAGCACCAACGTGCAGTCGTACCGCCGCTGGGCATGCATCGACAGCACCCCCAACAGCAATATGGCGGTGAGAAAGAGAAGGCGTTTCATGTCGGGAGAGGCTTCTTATGAGAAGAGTTCGGGCATGTTCTGCTTCTTCTCCTCGTCAGTCTCCAGATATTCGCGCTCGCCGAAGTGCAAGAGCGATGCCACAAACGACGATGGCCACTGCCGCACGTTGCGGTTGAAGATGGTCACTGTGTCGTTGTAAACCATACGGCTGAGGCGCACGTTCTCCTCGTACTGCTTCACACTTTCCTGAGTGTTAACGAAGAGTTCTGATGCCTTCAACTCTGGATAGGCCTCACTGATGACCATGAGGCGGTTCATCACGTCGGCAAGACCAGCCTGCTGGTTGCGGATATCCTTCACCGTGGGGTTGCTTCCGCCCACCTGACGGCGCTGCTGAATGGTCTGGATGATTGTCTCACTCTCGTGCTTGGCGTAAGCCGAAGCGGTCTTTGCCAGTGCGAGCAGTGCATCCCAACGGCTGTTCAACTGCACCTTGATGCTGCTGAGTGCGTTCTTGCACTTCTCGTCCATGTCAACAAACTGTCGCTGCATGTAGAACACATATACTGCAGCGGCAATAACAAGCAGGAAGATGATGCCCATCATCCCCCCTAACAATGTAACAATTACTGAACTCATATAGTTTTAAGTTTTAATGTTAAGTCGTTAGATAATCGCCACAAAGATAATAACTTTAATGTTTTCTGCCAAATTTTGAACATAAAAACATCTCATATCATTACAGTTTGTCAATCAACTGTTGGAGCCTTTTGAAAAACAGTCCTATGTGATAGCCGTCGATGAAGCGGTGATTGGCAGTGAACGAGATGTTCAGTTTCCAGCGCCCGTCATGCTCTATGTACCCGCCCCAGTTGACACGTGGTATGGCGTCGTCGGGATTCTCCATGCCAGGATTAGTGATGCATGTGGCATCGAGAGAGGGAGCACACGAGTAATACACCACGTTACTGATGTCTCCAAGACCGCCAAGAAACGATGTCTGACCAATAATTGCCTTTGACGTCTTCTCTACATATTCAAGAAGGGTGCCCTCAAAGGGTGCGGTGTAACAATGGAACAACTGCTCGTCGGCACGTTTATGCGTGAAGTTGGTCTCTATTCTGTCGTAACGCACCACCTTGCCGTCAACAATGCGAAGGTGGAAATTCTCAATGCTGTTCAGTGCCTCACTGGCAAGATATATCAGCGACAGGTAGAAAGAAATGCCGTTACGCCGCTTATATTCCAACAGTTTTGTAACATCTACATTCGCTGCCACTACATAGTGAGGCAGACGTTTGCCCGAGTAGAACTCATATATCTCTCGACGGTCCCAGTTCTCAATATCAATAGTTTTATACATGTGTCTCCTATTCTTCTAATAATATCTATCTATTTTGCAGTAGGAGGCGACGTGTCTCACGTCGCAATCGTTCGTCACGCGAGACACCTAACCTCCTGCTTGGACGCTACAAAGTTATAAAAAATAGGAATAACGACAAAAAATAATTAGGCAATTATATACTATTTGACCCCTTGCTATTGACTCCCCGCCCCTGTAGGGGAGGGGCAGGGGTGGGGTCAGCGTTTTTGCCCCGCACACAATATCTTCCATGCCCTCCTATCTTCTTTTATATCACTGACCCCACCCCTATCCCCTCCCCTACAGGGGCGGGGAAACATTGAGTACGGCTTCTTTGGAAACACTATTTCATTTATAGGGTCAAATAGTATATAATTACCAATAATTATAAGTCATGCGAGTCATCTTCTTCCTGTGCTTCATAAATATTCCAATGACGAGAGGTCCATTCTATGAGTTTCATTTCCACATTCTTATCTGAATCCATTCCCATATTTTTTTCTTTATAGCAGAGTTTGGGCCAACCATTATAAAAAAAGTCATAGTATTCATCTTCCGTAACAGTAAGTTTTTTATCTTTTAATGCGTCTTTTATAACACCATACACTTCATCCTTTTTCTTATTAAATATGTCAATCATATTGTCATTAAAAATGAGTGCAGCCGAGTTTATTATTGTTTCCACTGCATCCTCTGCAGGCATGGTGGTCACCGAATTAACCATTATGGTATAGTCACCCTCCATATCTCCTTCTTCCTCTTGTTCGGTATAGCCCACTTTTGATATAATATGTTGAGGGTATCCATTATTTATATAATCTCCTTCTTTTTGACCGATATAATAACTATGGCCATGCACACCGAAAAGCATGGATAATTCATCGTATGCCTCCTTTACCTTGTCCTCAGAGGAATAATTCACAAGCATCATGCTTTCAAGCCGCTGGCGAGATACAATGGAATTATTGCTCGGTTTATAATTTTCAAGAACCTGTGGTATGGTTTTCTTCATCACATCACGGATTTCACGCCAATTCTCTATATGCTGCAACTGTCCAAACTCATCCGTTACAAAAATGCAATGCAAGTCTTTCGTCGCTTCCCATATTTCATCCATTACTCTACTCGTTATTGTGTCACCTTCTACACCATGTTCATAACTGATTGGAATATATTCCATGCGGTAGCCTTTGCTTGTAGAGTCGGTCACCACAATCATAAATTCTTCAACATGATTGTTTATCAGTGTGGTGTCGTTGCCTTCTATCTTCTGCTTCAAATATTGTTTCCTGAAGGTCATAGTATCATTTTTGCAGAAATAGCCCACAACACTAATTATTGTATCTGATCCCTGCTCCAAAGCCGTGCTCTGAGCATTAATGCTGCCACAGAAGAATAACAAATGGCTAAAGACAAGTGCTATGACCAAAATGCACTTTTTCATATTTAAAATAAATAAAACGGTTTTTATTTACAATTCCCTTACTGTTATTTTGTTCTCTGAAAAAGAAAACTTGAAATAACAATTAAAATATGTGCTTAAAACGGAAAAAAACTCCACACCTGCAGGCATGCCATAAAGCAGGAAATTACAAATGTCTGTTGCCGTAATAAAAGGATTATCACGCAAGTGTGAATGAACAACCTCTAAAGCGGGTTCTCCTTTATCTGTTGTAACGGGTAATGGAAGGAATGACTTGTGATGTCTTCTGAATTTTACAATTTCATTGGTCTCGTTAAAATCAAAGGAATAATCATTGCCAAAAGGTATCACGCCCGACTTTGTAACTCCCTGAAGCGCATATAATCGGTCGCACCCATCTATGTGTAACAAGTTCCAGTTTAGGTTCCCCTCCTCAGCAGGAATCACATTTATACTATCTCCATATTGGTTGACTGCTATGCCCATTTTAATTGTTTTATCTAACAATTGTTCTCTCTCCTTGTCTGTCAATGGACGAACAGAATCAATAATCTCTTCAGTGCCCAACTCCACATTCACTCGATATTCGAAAATGCACTTGCCCAATTCTTTATTTGCGAATAAAGCCGAGCAAACACTATCGTTCAATGAACATACTAATGAACCACCAATCTCTTCAATACTATGTTGTCTTGAAAAGTACAAATCGGTCAGTCTCCAACTCATAATCTCTGAAAGATACAGTTGTTCTCCTTCTTTAACAATACTGTCATTTATCTGCATCAGTCTTTCTTCTGACGGCAGTTTATTCTCTTGAGCATATACACCTCCAGAAAGGATCAAGAAGACAATTATTAGAAATGTATTATTCATTTGTGTGATAAAGGTTGTATTTATTAGTTTATAGTTGATAATCATTTGTTGTTATTACATCAAAAGTCAGGTTTCCTCCCTTATTTATAGGAAGAAAACCTGACTTACTTTGGAAATTATTAATCCTTGAACTTCGCTGTGATGAACTCGCGGTTCAGACGAGCGATGTTAGAGATTGACTCGTTCTTCGGGCACTCTGCCTCGCAAGCGCGGGTGTTGGTGCAGTTGCCGAAACCGAGTTCCTCCATCTTCATAACCATTGCCTTGGCGCGCTTTGCAGCCTCAGGACGTCCCTGTGGGAGCAGTGCCAGTTGTGACACCTTAGACGAAACGAAGAGCATTGCAGAGCCGTTCTTGCAGGCTGCAACGCAGCAACCGCAACCGATGCAACTTGCAGCGTCCATAGCCTCGTCGGCGTTCTCCTTAGGAATAAGGATGGCGTTGGCATCCTGTGCCTGTCCAGTGCGGATGGTGTTGTAACCGCCGGCAGCGATAATCTTGTCGAAAGCACCACGGTCAACCATGCAGTCCTTGATTACAGGGAATGCAGCCGAGCGCCATGGCTCAACCCAGATGTCCTGTCCGTCCTCGAAGCGGCGCATGTAGAGTTGGCATGTCGTTGCTCCTGTTGCCGGTCCGTGTGGGTGTCCGTTGATATAGAGTGAGCACATACCGCAGATACCCTCGCGGCAGTCGTGGTCGAACACGAATGGTTCTTTTCCCTCGTTGATGAGTTCCTCGTTGAGAATGTCGAGCATCTCCAGGAACGAGGTGTCATCAGGAATATCCTTCATCTGGCGTGTGTCGAAGTGTCCCTCTTCTTTCGGTCCGTTCTGGCGCCAGAAATGTAATGTGAATGAAATATTTTTAGCCATAATTTTTTTAAGTTGACAAGTAAACAAGTTGACAAGTTGACAAGTTAATTGCCTAACGATTTTATCAAACCTGTAAGCATTCGGATTATCTCCTCTATTTGACCTATCAGTAGTTGATAGTCGTCTTCAGAAAGATACCCAAGGTCTTTAGAAATTATCAACTGAGTCTCAAGTTCCGATGCCGACCCTAAGGCTATGCTGAGGAACTTTACAGTCTCCTTGTCGTAAATTCTTCCGTAACCTTCTGCTATGTTTGACGGGATAGAAACTGCTGCACGTCGCATCTGCGATACAATCCCAAAGATTTCCTCGTTGGGAAAAGCACGTGTAATTCTGTAAACAGCAACTACATGACTGACGCTCTTCTGCCACACTTTCAAATCCTTATGGTTATTCATTATCTATATCTAACCAGCCTGATTATACTTGTTTACTTCGATTTGTTACTTTTTTCGTTAACTTTTCGACAAGTGGATTTGTCAACCAGCCAAACCGCATATCCTGAGGTTTTAACTTGTCAACTCGTCAACTTGTCAACTCGTCAACTAGTTTTTATAGTTACGTGTTTGAACTTTTATTGCCTCGTACTCAAGTGGTTCCTTGATGAGTTCAGGAGCGGTGGTGTCGTCGCCCTGATACTCCCAACAACCTACGTAGAAGAAGTTCTCGTCGTCGCGCTTTGCCTCGCCTTCCTCGGTCTGGTATTCCTCGCGGAAGTGACCACCGCACGACTCGTTACGGTGAAGTGCGTCGTAAGCAACGAGTTGGCCCATGAGGAGGAAGTCGCGCAGGTGGATAGCCTTGTCAAGTTCCACGTTGAGACCTTCCTTCTTTCCAGGGATGAAGAGGTTGGTATCAAACTCTTTCTTCAGTTTCTTGATGAGTTCGATGCCTTCCTTCAGGCCCTCGGCGGTACGTCCCATACCTACGTGCTCCCACATAATGTGGCCCAGTTCCTTGTGTATTGAGTCAACAGAACGCTTGCCCTGGATGCCCATCAGACGGTCAATCTCGGCATTGACGCCCTTCTCTGCCTCGTCGAACTCTGGCAGGTCGGTAGAAATGCGTGGCCATACGTCCTGGTCGGCAAGATAGTTCTGGATGGTGTAAGGCAGCACGAAGTAGCCGTCTGCCAGACCTTGCATCAGCGCAGAGGCACCGAGACGGTTGGCACCGTGGTCGGAGAAGTTGCACTCGCCGATAGCAAACAGACCCTTGATGGTGGTCTGCAACTCATAGTCAACCCAGATACCACCCATTGTATAGTGGATAGCAGGGAAAATCATCATTGGGTTGTAATATTTCACTCCGTTGATTTCGTTAGCCAGTTCGCCTGGGTTAACGTCGGTGATTTCCTCGTACATATCGAAGAGGTTGCCGTAGCGCTGGCGCACGATGTCGATGCCGAGACGCTCGATAGACTCAGAGAAGTCGAGGAACACGGCAAGACCGGTGTTGTTGACGCCATAGCCCTTGTCGCAACGCTCCTTGGCAGCGCGGCTGGCAACGTCACGTGGAACGAGGTTACCGAATGCAGGATAGCGGCGCTCCAGATAGTAGTCGCGGTCTTCCTCGGGAATATCGCTACCCTTCTTGGTGCCTGCCTGCAGTGCCTTGGCATCCTCCAGTTTCTTCGGTACCCAGATACGACCGTCGTTACGCAGCGACTCTGACATCAGCGTCAACTTAGACTGCTTGTCGCCGTGCACTGGGATACATGTCGGGTGAATCTGAACGTAAGAAGGATTTGCAAAATAAGCACCCTTGCGGAAGCACTGAACTGCTGCAGTACAGTTGCAACCCATAGCGTTGGTAGAGAGGAAGTAGGTGTTGCCGTAACCACCGGTGGCGATTACCACAGCGTTTGCAGAGAAGCGCTCCAGTTTGCCTGTAACGAGGTTCTTGGCGATGATGCCGCGTGCGCGACCGTCAACGATAACCACGTCTTCCATCTCGTAACGGGTGTAGAGTTTCACCTTGCCGGCATTTACCTGGCACATCAGCGAACTGTAAGCACCGAGCAGCAACTGCTGTCCTGTCTGTCCCTTGGCATAGAAGGTACGGCTCACCTGAGCACCACCGAAAGAACGGTTGGCGAGCATGCCGCCATACTCACGTGCGAAAGGCACTCCCTGTGCCACACACTGGTCGATGATATTGTTAGAAACCTCTGCCAGACGGTAAACATTTGCCTCGCGAGCACGGTAGTCACCACCCTTGACAGTGTCGTAGAACAGACGATAAACCGAGTCACCGTCGTTCTGATAGTTCTTTGCTGCGTTGATACCTCCCTGTGCTGCGATAGAGTGAGCACGGCGGGGAGAGTCCTGAATGCAGAAGTTAAGCACATTGAAGCCCATCTCGCCAAGAGAAGCGGCAGCACTGGCACCAGCCAAACCTGTACCAACGACGATAACGTCGAGTTTCAGTTTGTTCTTGGGGTTCACCAGGCGCTGGTGTGCTTTATAATTAGTCCATTTCTCGGCCACTGGGCCTTCTGGAATCCTTGAATTTAATGTCTTTGTCATAATGTAATTTACGATTTTCGAATTTACAATTCACAATTGTTCTAATTCTCATTCTATGCCATTAGGCACATGTGCCGCAGCAAAGGCTGGGGGCAATCTTAAAGGCAAAGGCGAGAACAACGATGAGGAACAACGCCATGAGCACGGTAGTATAAACCAGACCGATAACCTTCCAGCGATTGAACCATATCTTTCCGTTCACACCGAGTGTCTGCATGGCACTCCAGAAACCGTGAGAGAGATGGAACCAGATGGCAACAATCCAGATGACGTAAAGCACCACGAAAACAGGATTAGAGAATGTCTCCTGAATCCAACCGAAACCATCGGCAGGACCATGTGCCAGACCTTCCATACCCACCAACTCGGCAAACATCATGTTGTACCAGAAGTTGTAGAGGTGGAGAAGCAAGCCCAGAAGGATGATGATACCCAGAACGAGCATGTTCTGCGATGCCCACGACACCTCACTTCTACGGGCTGTCTCATGATAACGCTCAGGACCGCGAGCCTTGCGGTTCTGCGCTGTCAGCCAGAAAGCGTAAAAGATGTGAATCAATGCCAGTGCAGCCAAACCACAGGTGGCGGCAACTGCATACCAGTTAGACCCCAACAGTTCGCAAATCGTGTTGTAAGCGTCTCCAGAGAAGAGCGCTACAACATTCATCGCACAGTGGAAAGTCAAGAAGAGGATAAGGCAGACACCTGTAACAGACATCACTACCTTCCTTCCAATAGATGAATTAAGTAACCACATAAATGATTGATTTTGAATTATTTAATATTAGAATTTAATTTAAACTCGGTTCCATTGCATGCTGCTATAATAACATTTTCCAAACGAGCAATACCTTGATTTAGGTATTGTTGAGTATGTTTTAGGCTGCAAATATACCATAAATTAATGAAAATAACAATATTTTAGGGAGAAAAAAACAGAAATTATTCATTTTTGCTAAGGCTAACACAACCCGAACACAAACTTTCGCCACAACGAACAATGGCCTTTCGCTCGTCCACAACAGCCACTTTGCCGACTCATTCGGGCAATAACGAACACCAAAATAGGCTATTTTACTGACCAATATAGCCTATTTTACTCACCAATATAGGCTATTTTACTCAATTTACGCATGCTTCGCGTGCTCAAGTAGCGTAGGAGTTGCGTAGGGACTTACCCCCGTGCAAGTCTGCCCAAGGAGTATAGACGGCATAAAAAGAGATACACGAATTTTGCTTTTATTAACATTTGTGTGCTGATTATTCAAAAAATGAGAATAAGATGCTTATTTAGAAAACTTTTAGTAATTTTGCACGGCATAAGATTTGGATATTTATGATTCTGAAATACGATGTGATTGTCATTGGTGGAGGCCACGCCGGATGCGAAGCAGCATGCGCAAGTGCCAACATGGGGGCTAAGACATGCCTCGTGACAATGGACATGAACAAGATTGCACAGATGAGTTGCAACCCCGCTGTTGGCGGCATTGCAAAGGGACAGATAGTGCGCGAGGTTGACGCTTTGGGCGGAATGATGGGACTGGTCACCGACGCTACGGCGATACAGTTCCGCATGCTGAACCGCTCGAAGGGACCTGCCATGTGGAGTCCGCGAGCACAGTGCGACCGTGGGAAGTTCATCTGGCAATGGCGCTCGATGCTCGACAACACCCCGAACCTCGACATCTGGCAAGACCAGGCAGACGAACTGCTCGTAGAAGAGGTCAAAGGCTCTGGCGATTCCACATCATCCGAAGGTTCCGAAATATGCTCCACGCCTCGGAAAAACGTCATCGGTGTGCGCACAATATGGGGAGTGGAACTCCACGCGAAAGCGGTAATCATAACTGCAGGCACTTTCCTCAACGGACTGATGCACGTTGGGCGCAAGATGGTGCCTGGAGGCAGAATAGCAGAACCTGCCGTGGAGCATTTCACCGAGAGCATAACGCGCCACGGCATCACATCGGAGAGAATGAAGACTGGCACTCCCGTACGTATAGACAAACGCTCGGTACACTTCGAGGACACCGAGATACAACCAGGAGAGACTGATTTCCATAAGTTCTCTTATATGGGCGAGGCGCGCAAACTGCCGCAACTGCCATGCTGGACATTCTCAACAAACGCTGAAGTTCACGAGGTGCTGCGCTCAGGATTGGCTGACTCACCACTCTACAACGGACAGATACACAGCATCGGTCCACGCTACTGCCCCTCAATAGAGACAAAACTCGTGACTTTCCCCGACCGCGAGAGTCACCCTCTCTTCCTTGAACCGGAAGGCACAGACACCAACGAGATGTACCTGAACGGGTTCTCTTCGAGCATGCCGATAGAGGTACAGATAGAGGCACTGAGGCGCATTCCCGCGCTGAGAGACATGAAGGTGTATCGTCCGGGCTATGCAATAGAGTACGATTTCTTCGACCCGACACAACTGAAACATTCGTTGGAATCGAAGAAAATCAGTGGACTCTTCTTCGCAGGACAGGTGAACGGCACAACGGGCTATGAGGAGGCAGCAGGACAGGGCCTGGTGGCAGGTGCTAACGCGGCACTTTATGCCGGTTCCGACAGCCAACACCCATCATCCAACAGCCAGTTCATCATGCACCGCGACGAGTCGTATATCGGCGTTCTCATCGACGATTTGGTGACGAAAGGTGTCGATGAGCCTTACCGCATGTTCACATCAAGAGCCGAATATCGCATACTTCTCAGACAGGATGATGCCGACGCACGACTCACTAAAAAAGCATACAATCTGGGCATTGCCTCGCGCGAACGTCTCGACTGGTGGGAGGAGAAAAGCAGCCACATTGAACATATCATAGACATTTGCCGCAAGACCACGATGAAACCAAAAGAAACGGCAAGTGCTCTGGAGACTTTCGGCACTACCCCACTACGCACTGGCTGCAAGGCAATAGAACTTCTCGGTCGCCCGCAGATAGACATCTACAAACTGGCAACGCTGATTCCCGAACTGCAAGCGGCTCTCGACGCTCCCAAAAACCGCAAAGAAGAAATTGCAGAGGCGGCAGAGGTGAGAATGAAATATGCCGGATATATCGAAAGAGAACGCGAGGTTGCCGACAAGATGCACCGTCTGGAGAATATCAGAATTAAAGGACGGTTCGACTATATGTCAATGGACCACATCTCCATCGAGGCTCGTCAGAAACTGACACGCATCGACCCCGAGACTCTGGCACAAGCATCACGCATCCCAGGAGTGTCACCTAGCGACATAAATGTCCTGCTGGTGCTGATGGGGAGATGAGCGGTGAGCGAAAAGGGTTGAGGGTTGAGCGTTGGGGGTTGAGCGATGAGCGGTGAGAGAAGAGGGAGAAGGTGGAAGATAGGATATTGTTTCACGTGAAACAATTAACGTGCAATTAATTAAAAATCAACAAAATATAACATAGCGTATGAACAACAAACTGTTAATGGATAATCTGAGATGCATCCCAGATTTCCCAGTAAAGGGAGTGAACTTCCGTGACGTTACCACTCTGTTTAAGAGTGGAGAGTGTCTTCAGGAGATGATAGACGAACTCTACGAGATTTACAAAGACAAGGGCATCACAAAGGTGGTGGGCATCGAGAGTCGCGGTTTCGTAATGGCATCTGCCTTGGCCGTTCGTCTGGGTGCTGGCGTTATACTCTGCCGCAAGCCAGGAAAACTGCCAGCAGAGACTGTTCAGGAGAGTTACGAGAAGGAGTATGGAACAGACACTATTGAGATTCACAAGGACGCCATCACACCAGACGACGTGGTACTGCTTCACGATGACCTGCTCGCAACAGGCGGAACGATGAAGGCAGCATGCAACCTCGTGAAGAAGTTCAACCCCAAGAAGGTTTACATCAACTTCATCATCGAACTCGTGAACGAAGGATTTGAAGGCCGAAACATCTTCGACAAAGATATAGAAGTAAGCACACTGATTCAGGTGTAAGCACGATTCGCTTTACTAATCAGCAACTTAGGCAGTAAAATACAGTGTTTCACGTGAAACAACAACACTCTTTTAGCAGATGACAAAGGAAGAAAACGAGGCTCGTTTAGCCCATCTGAAAAACATAGTAGCGTCTCTCCCATCGCAACCTGGCAGTTACCAGTACTACGACAGGGAGGGAACTATTATATATGTAGGCAAGGCTAAGAACCTGAAAAACCGAGTCTCGTCGTACTTCCACAAAGAGGTGGACCGCTACAAGACAAAAGTGCTCGTCAGCAAGATATGGAACATCACCTACACTGTAGTGAAAACAGAGGAAGATGCACTGCTTCTGGAGAACTCGTTAATAAAGAAATACCAGCCAAAATACAACATCCTGCTTAAGGATGGAAAGACATATCCAAGCATCTGTGTTACCAAAGAGTATCTTCCAAGGATATTTTCCACAAGGAATATCAACAAGAAATGGGGACAGTATTATGGTCCTTATTCAAACATTGGAACGATGTATGGTCTGCTGGACATAATCAAAGAACTTTACCATCCTCGCACATGCCGCTTCCCTATCACAGAAGAAGGAATCAGGGAAGGCAAATATAAACCTTGCCTGGAGTACCATATACACAACTGTGCGGCTCCATGCATAGGAAAACAAAGCATCGAGGAATATCAGCAGAACATCAACCAGGCACGCGAAATACTGAAAGGGAACACACGAGAGGTGCAGAAACGCCTGTTCGAGATGATGATGAAAGCCTCTGAAGAACTACGTTTCGAGGACGCAGAAATACTGAAACGACGCTACGTTTTACTTGAAAACTTTGCTTCAAAGAGCGAGGTGGTGAGTCATACCATCACCAATGTGGATGTATTCACGCTGACCGACGACGACACGAGGGCATATATCAACTATATGCACGTCACTAATGGTGCTATAAATCAGGCTTTTACATACGAGTTTAAGAAGAAACTCGACGAGACTGAAGACGACATTCTGACACTCGGAATAATACAAATAAGGGAGCAGGTTAACAGCGATGCAACCGAGATAATACTGCCCTTTGAACCTGAAACAACAATACCTGGCGTGACGGTAACGGTGCCTCAGCGGGGCGACAAAAAACACCTGCTGGAACTGTCGGCAATGAACGGAAAACAATACCGTTTCGACCGACTTAAACAGGCAGAGAAACTGAACCCTGAACAGAAGCAGACAAGACTGATGAAGGAACTGCAGAAGGCTCTGGGAATGGAGAAAATGCCTTACCATATTGAGTGTTTCGACAACTCAAACATCTCCGGTACCGATGCCGTTGCAGGCTGCGTGGTGTTCAAAGGCATGAAACCAAGCAAGAAAGACTATAGGAAATACAACATAAAAACGGTGGTAGGACCTGACGATTACGCGTCGATGAAAGAGGTGGTTTATCGTCGTTACAGCCGCATGATGGAAGAAGAACAACCCCTACCCGACCTTATCATCACAGATGGAGGAAAGGGACAAATGGAGGTTGTCAGACAAGTGGTGGAGGACGAACTGCACCTTGACATCGCCATTGCTGGTCTGGCAAAGGACAACAGGCACCGAACCAACGAACTGCTCTATGGTTTCCCGCCAATGGTTATCGGTATGAAGACCGACAGCGAACTGTTCCACATCCTCACGCACATACAAGACGAGGTGCACCGCTATGCCATCACGTTCCACCGAGACAAACGGTCGAAGCATGCACTACACTCCGAACTGGACAACATTAAAGGCATAGGAGAAAAGTCTAAAGACTTGCTAATCAAGCGCTTAAAGAGTGTCAAGCAGATAAAGGCAGCCGATTTAGACACCCTGAAAGGCATTCTGGGCGAGCAGAAAGCCACCATTCTGTACACGTATTTTCATCCTTCAGAATCCGAAAGCATATAAACGGGTTTGCGATTGATGCCAAACCGCGGAACAAAGTTAATAACATTGTCGAACAAAGTTAATAAGATTGTTCAACAAAGTTAATAAGATTGTCTAACAAAGTTATTAACTTTGTCTGCCCATTTGTACCCTATTGATAACCAGATAGTTACAAACTACGTTATTTTCATTGGTTTTTAGCGGAATAATTGCTATCTTTGCAGCATGAGAATAGTAATACAACGAGTGAGCAGAGCAAGCGTTACGATAGGCAGGAACGTGAAGTCTGCAATAGGAAAAGGCTTCCTGATACTGCTGGGAGTTGAAGAAAGTGACACTGAAGAGGACGTTGAATGGCTGGTGAAGAAAGTCATCGGACTCAGGGTTTTCGACGATGAGAACGGCGTTATGAACCTCAGTATCAGCCAGGTTGACGGCGATATGCTGGTGGTAAGCCAGTTCACGCTTTATGCAAGTTACAAAAAAGGCAACCGTCCGTCGTGGCTTCGTGCTGCGAAACACGAGATTTCGGTGCCTCTATACGAACTGTTCTGCCACCGTCTGAAGGAGGAAACGGGCAAGGAAATAGGCACAGGAGAGTTTGGTGCGGAAATGGCAGTAGAACTGGTTAACGATGGTCCTGTAACCATCTGCATGGATACTAAGAATAAAGAATAAGGAACCATGACAATAAAAGAGGCACAACAGACTGTAGATGAGTGGATTAAGGAGTATGGCGTGCGCTATTTCTCCGAACTGACAAACATGGCCTGCCTCACCGAAGAGGTGGGAGAACTGGCTCGGGTGATAGCACGCAAGTACGGCGACCAGAGTTTCAAGCCTGGCGAAGAGCCTAATCTGGGTGAAGAAATGGCCGATGTGCTGTGGGTGCTGATATGCCTTGCCAACCAGACAGGCGTCGATTTGACCGAAGAATTGCAAAAAAGCATTGCGAAAAAGACCTCAAGAGACGCTGAAAGGCATAAGAATAACCCGAAACTAAAACAATAAAACAGTAAAGAACAATATATCAACAACTTAAAATAATAATACTATGGCTGAACTTAGTAAATACGAACAAGCATTGGCGAAGTATAATTGCAACATCGACGATGCCGAGGTGAAGGAGGCGGTAAAGAAGATTATTGCCGAGAAAGTGCATGAGAATGACACGCTGGAGGTGAAAAAATTCCTCTTCGGAAGCATCGAACTGACAACACTGAAAACCACTGACTCAGAGGAAAGCGTTATGGCATTCACGGAGAAAGTTAACCAGTTCGACGAGCAGTACGGCGACCTGCCGCACGTGGCAACGATCTGCGTTTATCCCTGTTTTGCCAAGACAGTGGCTGAGACGCTTGAAATAGACGGTGTTGAGATAGCATGCGTCAGTGGCAGTTTCCCCTCGTCACAGGCTCTTATAGAGGTGAAAGTGGCTGAAACAGCACTTGCCGTAAAGGACGGAGCAACCGAAATAGACATCGTGATGCCTGTAGGTAAGTTCCTTTCGGGCGATTACGAGGGTGTTTGCGACGATATTCAGGAACTGAAGAATGTGTGCGGCGAGCGCGCAATGAAGGTAATCCTCGAGACGGGCGACCTCGTGACAGCCTCTAACATCAAAAAAGCATCCATTTTATCGATGTATGCCGGCGCTGACTACATCAAGACTTCAACGGGCAAGGAGAAGATTTCGGCAACGCCAGAGGCTGCCTACGTGATGTGCCAGGCTATCAAGGAATACTACGACGAGACGGGCATTCAGATTGGTTTCAAGCCCGCTGGCGGCATCAACAGCGTTATGGATGCAATGATTTACTACACCATCGTGAAGGAAGTGCTGGGCGAGAAGTGGCTCACCAACAAGTGGTTCCGCCTCGGAACGAGCCGTCTTGCCAACCTCTTGCTAAGCGAAATTGAAGGCAAAGAGGTGAAGTTCTTCTGATTCAATATGTAGTTGGGAGTTAAGGAGTTAGGGAGTTAAGGAGTTAAGACAATAGAACTGTGTACTAACTACTCAGTAATGACATTGATAACCAATGTGATGTCTTAACTCCTTAACTCCCTAACTCCTTAACTCCCAACCCAAAACTCCTAATCTCCCCTATTCACTGGGTTCATAAGAATTGCCTGTATTGGCGCTGATGCGGCCTACGGTGTCGTCACTTCCTATGGCAAGGAGGACAAAGAGGGCAAAACAAATCATCGTAAGCATCAGTTTCACAGAACTGGTACGCCGGCGCTCTACCCTTTCGACACACTGAAACGCTATTCTATCGACGAAGAAAATATAGATAAAACCGGCTATGAGAGCCAATATATATGCAAAAATATCGTTGGGATCGTAGGTTCCGTGCATCACGCCAAGACCCTGAAGCACTTCGTGGGGGATGCAAATGGAAGGCATGACAAGGATGAACATCCAGCAGTCTCTTATCTTAAAGTTCCAAATACAGCCAATAAGTATGGTGTAAGCGAACAGCCATACGCCGTCGGGAAGATTGTAGAGCACCCACAGGGAAACGACAGAAGGGTCGTGCTTGAGTTCTTCCAGAAGGTCGAGAACACCGATAAACTTAAAGAAATGGAACATTTTCAGCGTGTCGGGACGGAAATAGATATACATCATTCCGCACGCCAGCACGCAGCAAAAGGCAATAAGAACCGTTATGGTTCGCCATAATTTGATGTTCCGAGTAATTTTCATTGTGTACCAATAAGACGCACAAAGATAGGTATTTTCCAGAAAATACCAACACGAAAGAATAAGATTTAACGATAATTTATTACAAAACGCGCTCCTCTACCCTACTTGTTACGCAGCACGATATAGTCGAGATAGGCGGTCAGAGCGGTCTTTATGTCTTCTCTATTGACGTTTTTCTCAATGAAATCGACACCCAAGTCGTGGAAATATCGCATCTTCTGCTCGGCATACTCAATACCCCCGTTCTCCTTGGTGAAAGCCACTAAATCGGCGATTTCATCGGTAGTGATGGTGCGTTTTTTCACTTTCCGCGCCAGTTCCATCATTCTCTCGTCGCCAGTAGATTTCAGCGCATAGATAACAGGCAGTGTCAGTTTGCCTTCAGCCATATCGTTGCCGGTAGGTTTGCCTATTTCCGACGACTCATAATAGTCGAAAATATCGTCGCGTATCTGGAATGCGAGACCGAGGTTAGAGCCAAACTCGCGTATCTCAGACAAGTCGTTCTCGTCAACTCCTGCCGAGAGAGCACCCATTTCACAGCAAGCCTCGAAGAGGGCAGCCGTCTTCTGCTTAATAACCTGATAGTAAACGTCTTCCGAGATTTCTTCGTTGTCGATATTTGTCAGTTGGAGCACCTCACCGGCAGACAATGTCTGACCCAATTTGGCGAGTTTTCTGATAATGGTCTTGTTGCTTGTTTCCGACACGCGTAACAGTGCCGAGGACAGTATAAAGTCGCCCACGAGCACCGCCACCTTATTATTATAAGAGGCATTCACCGAAGCCTGACCGCGCCTTTCGTCACTCTCGTCAACCACATCGTCATGAACGAGACTGGCAGTGTGCAGCAACTCCAGTCCCACAGCAGCGTTCTGAGTCACCATATTCACCCCGCCGTAGTTCTTGGCTATCAGCAAGATAAGCATCGGTCGCATGCGTTTTCCGCCGCGCTGACGTATATGGTCGAGTACGTTCTGCAGCAGTCCGTACTCGTGTTCGAGCGTTGAGTTGAAGAGGTCGATAAAAGCGGCCAGTTCGTTGCTAATGGGTTGTTTTATGACTGACAAAAAGTCCATACATCTGAAATTTGTGACAAAATTAATGATTTTATCGGATTTATGGAAAACTTTTTGTAATTTTGAACGGAAAAATAGAATATTTATGGAGAAATTGTTTCTTTTAGACGCTTACGCTCTTATTTATAGGGCTTACTACGCCTTTATTAAGAACCCGAGAATAAACTCGAAGGGACTCAACACCTCTGCCATTCTGGGCTTCTGCAACACGCTTCACGAGGTGATAGAAAAGGAGAAACCCACCCACCTGGGTGTCGCCTTCGACCCTCACGGACCAACATTCCGCTCTGAGGCATTCCCCGAATACAAGGCACAACGCGAGGCAACGCCAGAGGATATACGTGCATCGGTGCCCATTATCAAGGACATCCTCACGGCAATGAACATCCCCATACTCCTGTCAGATGGCTTCGAGGCAGACGATGTGATAGGAACTTTGGCTCTGAAGAGCGGTGAAATGGGCGTTTCTACGTATATGCTGACCCCCGACAAGGACTATGGACAGTTGGTGAGAGACAATGTTTTCATCTATCGTCCGCGACATGGCGGCGGCTACGAGGTGATGGATCCCGCTGCCGTTTGCCAGAAGTACGGCATCACTTCCCCACTCCAGGTCATCGACCTTCTGGCACTCATGGGCGACAGTGCAGACAACTTCCCTGGTTGTCCGGGTGTTGGTGAGAAGACTGCCGTGAAACTTATAAATGAGTTTGGGAGCGTAGAGCAACTGCTGGAGCGCACCGACGAACTGAAGGGAGCATTGAAGCGGAAAGTGGAATCGGCTGTTGACGACATCCGCATGTCGAAGTTCCTCGCCACCATCCGCACCGATGTACCCGTCGAGTTGAACCTCGACAGTTTGAAGATGGTGGAGCCCAACGAGGCAGAACTTCGCAAACTGTTCAACGAGTTGGAGTTCCGCTCCCTCTCAGACAAGTTTTTGAAAAACCAAAAAAAATCAGAAAAAAAAGTCGATTTACAGCAAGATTTATTTGGATTTTTCACGACCGAAACCACGGAAGCAGAAAAAATATCGCCAAAATCGCAGTTAAATTCCGTTAATTTTGAGTACCAACTCATTGAGAATGAGGAAGAAGCACAGCATATTTGTGACTTTTTATTGACAAAGAAAATTCTAAGTTTAGACACAGAAACCACATCTACCAACCCCATTGAGGCAGAATTGGTGGGTTTGAGTTTCGCTGTGGAGCCTCACAAGGCATTTTATGTAGCCATCCCCGAGGACCAGGAGAAGGCACAAAGACTCGTTAACATTTTTAAACCTTTGTACGAAAATCCTGAGATTCTTAAAATCGGACAGAACATAAAGTACGACCTTGAGGTGCTGGCGAACTATGGTGTCACTCTCGCGGGCAACATGTGGGACACGATGATAGCCCACTACCTCATCCAACCCGAACTGCGTCACAACATGGACTACATGGCTGAGGTGTACCTCAATTATAAAACCATTCACATAGACGAACTCATCGGACCGAAGGGAAAGAACCAACGGTCGATGCGGTCGCTGCCTCCGAAGGACGTTTATCAGTATGCTTGCGAAGATGCCGACATCACCCTGCAACTGAAAAACGTGCTTGAGCCGAAACTGAAAGAGGCTGGTGTGGAGACGCTTTTCTACGAAATAGAAATGCCTCTGGTAAGAGTGCTGGCAGAGATGGAGATGAACGGTGTGAGGATAGACACCCAGTCGCTCGCCGAAACATCGCAAGCATTCACCCAACGCATGCAGGAACTGGAGCACAGGATATATGAACTGGCGGGCGAGGAGTTTAACATCGCATCGCCGAAACAGGTGGGCGACATACTCTTTGGCAAGATGAAAATCATTGAGAAGCCAAAGAAAACTAAGACAGGACAGTTTGTTACAAGTGAGGAAGTGTTGCAGACACTGCGCCACAAACACGAGATAGTGGATAACATACTGCAACACAGAGGGTTGAAAAAACTTCTCGGCACCTATATCGATGCCCTTCCGAAACTTATAAACAAGAAAACCGGGCACATACACACATCGTTCAACCAGACGATTACAGCCACCGGGCGACTCTCCTCTTCCGACCCTAACCTGCAGAATATTCCCGTTCGCGGCGAGGATGGCAAGGAGATACGCAAGGCATTCATCCCAGACCCTGGTTGCCTCTTCTTCTCTGCCGACTACAGTCAGATTGAACTGCGCGTCATGGCGCATCTCTCTGAGGACGAGAACATGATGCGCGTGTTCCGCGAAGGGCACGACCTACATGCCGCCACCGCTGCTACTATATATAAAAAGGACATAAACGAGGTGACGCGCGACGAGCGAACTAAGTCTAAACGTGCCAATTTCGGAATCATTTACGGCATCACCGTCTTCGGACTTGCAGAACGTTTGGAGATAGAACGAGCCGAAGCAAAGCAGTTGATTGACGGCTTTTTCGAGACATTCCCACAGGTTCACGACTACATGGAACGGTCGAAGCAGGTGGCACGCGAGCGCGGTTATGCCGAGACGGTGTTCCACCGCCGCCGCTATCTGCCCGACATCAACTCGCAGAATGCCGTCGTTCGCAACTTCGCCGAGCGCAATGCCATCAATGCCCCGATACAAGGGTCGGCGGCAGACATCATCAAGGTGGCAATGATACGCATCTACAAGCGTTTCAAGGACCTCAACCTAAAGAGTAAAATGATACTCCAAGTGCACGACGAACTCAACTTTAACGTCGTTCCAGAGGAGAAAGAGACGGTAGAGAAAATCGTTCTCGAGGAGATGCAGAACGCCTATCAACTGCGCGTTCCGCTCATTGCCGACTGCGGTTGGGGCGACAACTGGCTCGAGGCACACTAAAAATGCCTCGGCATCGCTACCCTAAAAACCGCCTATTCAGCACTTTCGCGTAATTGGTTCTATACTATTAAGCCCTACTGGAATAAGGTTCCGAAAGGTGCCATACGCGATGTCTCCCCTCCCATGCAGGGGAGGGGCCAGGGGTGGGGTCGGTGATACAAAGAAAAGAGGATAGAAATATATGGAAGATATTGTGTGTGGATAAAAGACACTGACCCCACCCCTACCCCTCCCCTACAGGGGCGGGGAGTCATTAGCATGGGTATCAAATAGTGTATTATTACTTCTGTATAATTGGCTTTTATGGGCTAACACAAGGGTTCGCCCTTACAATCATAAAAAATGAATAGACATTGTAGAGGTGAACCCCTGTGTTAGCCCGCAAAAGAATATCAAACGGTGGGGAAACTTAATCTTTTATTTCCGGCACGTCGATATTATTCTTATCGTAGAGAGCCTTCATATTATTATAGAAGAGGTTGCGCTTGGCACGCTCTGCAGCGTTAAGCATGCTGTCGGGAACATGTACTGGATAGATGCGGAAATTCTTATGACCCGATATCTGCGGGCGAGACACCCACACCAGGCTGTAACCGCAGTCCTCGAGCGTCACTACCCTACCCTTTTTCTTGAAGTCCATGCGCACCATAGCACCGCCATCGGTGTTCACCTTTGTCATGTTGCTGACATAGTTTCCAAGCGAATAAACCACCACATTGCCGCCATTCTTCGCCTTGTTGCGGCGTTCCATTGGCTGCAACACATGCGGATGACCACCTATAACGTGGTCAACGCCCTTCTTCAGCAGCCACGCCGCGATGTCCTTCTGCTGCTGGTTTGGGTGCAGAACATACTCTATTCCCCAATGAGGAATGGCTATCAGGATGTCGGGATTCATCTGCTTTGCCTTCCGAATGTCACGTGCTATCTCGGTGGTGTCCATATAGTTCACCACGTTAGGTGCCTGCACCTGCAGTCCGTTGGTGCCATAGGTGAAGTTCAGCAGCACCACCCTGAAGCCGTTTTTCTCTATCAGGAACGGGTAGTTCTTGTTCCTTTCTGCGATGTTTTTATATGTCCCGAGGTGCGGAACATGCGCCTTGTCCATCATGTCTATGGTGCGTTCCAGTCCCTTCTGGCGCGAGTCGAGACAGTGGTTATTGGCAGTCAGCAGCACGTCGAAGCCCGCGTCAATCGTCGCCTGCAGGTATTCGTCGGGCGCCGAGAAGCACGGATAACCCTTGTATGGCTGTCCGCCGAGCGTCACTTCAAAGTTGGCGATGGCGAGATCGGCACTGCTCACCTCCTCCTTAACATATCTGAAAGTCTCGTCGTAACTGTAAGTGCCGTCGCTGTTGCGTGCCGCGTTTATCTGTCCTTGGTGCTGCATGAGGTCGCCGGCGACAAGAATGGAGAGCGTATATTCGGCAGTGTCCTCCTCAGGAGCAGCCACTCCCCCACCCTGCGGCTGTGCTTTCGACGTGCAGGCATTGGCCATCACAAGTGCAGCCACGAGCGTTGCGGTGGATAGTAATTTCTTCATTTGTGTGTATGTTTTTATGATTTGCGGGTGTAAAATTACAAAAAAGAAACGTATTTGCTATTATTTCTGCCTTAAAATTTTGCTCTTTCGCCGTTTTGAATTATTTTTGCAACTGATGTTCAGTATGTTGCGATGCCATCGCAACATTCAAGACGCCCAACTAAGAAACCTAACACCAAACTCTGACCACAATGAAAAGAACTCTCACGGCAGCCCTTGCGCTTGCCTTTTCTATGCTTTCGATGGCCGATGTGCCGCCTGTTTCCCACCCGCAGATAGGCACCACGGCTCAAGCCACCGACGGTTCGCTCACCATGAAACTGATAGCGAAGAAGCAAAACTACGGCGGCAGCGCCGACACTCGCGACACCGACATCAACAGTCCCAAGTCTATCAACATCCATCCCGATGGCTCCAAATACTACGTCAACTCGCTTGAGGGCTGTACCACAATAAGTTACGACTTCAAGACGCACAAGAAACTGGCCGTCATCCGACATCAGTTCAAGGACGGACGAGACGATGCGCTGTGGTCGAAACCATCGGGACTATACCCCTGGCGCCACTACCACCAGAACCTGAACACCTTTGCCGGAAAGCCGGTGGAAAGCACCTTCAGCCACAACGGGCGCTATCTGTGGGTGCCCTACTATCGACGCACCTTCGACATCAATGCCCAGGACCCCTCGGCTGTGGCAATCATAGACACCAAGACCGACAAGATAGTCAGGATGATGGAGACCGGACCGCTGCCCAAGATGGTGAGCACGTCGCCCGACGGACGAACAGTGGCGATATCACACTGGGGAAACAACACCGTTGGTCTTATCGATATATCCTCCGACAAGCCCGAGGAATGGAAGCATAAGATGGTTCTTGTAGTGGATAAAGAACTACAACTGAACTACCCTCTCAACCGCTCTGTCGATCGCGACAACGGCTCGGGATATGCCCTCCGAGGCACTGTCTTCACCCCCGATAACCGCTATCTCATCGTAGGATGTATGGGCGGAGGCGGCGGCATCGCTGTCATCGACATACAGGAGCAACGCTATCTGGGCCGCGTTCTGGGCATGATGAGCAACGTGCGACATCTGGTAATCTCAAACGGATACCTCTATCTGAGCATCAACGGCGGCGGAATGGTGCAACGCATGTCTCTGAAGAACTTCATGGACATAGCGAAGACCATGAACGGAACAACCAAGAAGACTGCCCAGGCAACGGGATGGGAGAACTGCAAGGTGGGAACGGGAGCGCGAACCATAAGTATCTCGCCCGACGGACGTTACATCTTCGCCGCCTGCAACAACGTGAGCCAGGTGTATGTCGTTGACACCAAGACGATGAAAACCATCTGCAACATCGCCGTTGACAGTTATCCCGTGGGTCTCGACCTCTCTTCCGACGGCCGCTATGTCTTCGTTACGTCGCAGGGACGCAGCAACCGAGGCGGCAATGCGGTGAACATCTACGAGGTGGAATATAAGAACCCGCCTACCGAACGATTCTGCCCAGCCTGCGGAGCACCGCGAAGCAAGGACATGAAGCAGTGCCCCAAGTGCAACCTACAGTATGAGGGAATGACCGTTATGAACGACTCCACAGCGTCATCAGACAGCAACGACCTCGCCGCCAACACCCTGAAACCCACATCAAACACCCTATACTATGCCGGAGGAGCACTCGCCGCAGTGCTCGCCGGCGCTTTTCTGTTCTTTCGTTCACGCCGAAAGAAATAGCCATTCATAACCACCTGACTTTCAATTACATACAAACGGGTTAACAAAGTTATTAACTTTGTTGAACAATCCTATTAACTTTGTTCAACAATCTTATTAACTTTGTTGAACAAAGTTATTAACATTGTCTTGCGGTTTGATATCAATTGAAATCCCGATGATATGCTTCTGGGGTTCCGTTGATATTTTATGCATGTTCCGTTGACGTGTTGTGTGCGCTCCATTGATATGCAATGGCGAAGCGAGAGGACGTTTTTCGGCTGCTAATGCCTATGAGCAGAGTGAGCGTAACGGGGCGTCGAGAAATTTATTTTGATTTTTTTGGCATTTTCAGCGAAAAAAAGTATCTTTGCATCTTACAAAAAACACGACCGATGGCTACCAAAAAGGAAGAACTGACGCCTATGATGAAGCAGTTCTTCTCGTTGAAAGCGAAGCATCCCGACGCACTCCTGCTGTTCCGTTGCGGCGACTTTTACGAGACCTACTGCGACGATGCCATTGCGGCAAGCAAGATTCTGGGCATCACGCTGACACGACGCAACAACGGGGCACAGGGCAAGACGAACGCCGAAATGGCTGGATTCCCGCACCATGCACTGGACACCTATCTGCCTAAACTTATCCGGGCGGGTAGGCGAGTGGCTATTTGCGACCAACTGGAAGACCCGAAACTCACCAAGAAACTGGTGAAGCGAGGCATCACCGAACTGGTGACGCCAGGCGTGGCGATGGCCGACAACGTGCTGAACTACAAGGAGAACAACTTCCTGGCGGCAGTACACTTCGGCAAAGGCAGTTGCGGCGTGGCATTCCTCGACATCTCTACGGGCGAGTTCCTCACAGGAGAGGGACCGGCAGACCACATAGAGAAACTGCTGGGCAACTTCCAACCAAAGGAGATTTTGCACGAACGCGGGCGCAAGGCAGACTTCGAACGCGCCTTCGGAACAAAATACTTCACCTTCGAGATGGACGACTGGGTGTTCACAGAGCAGACAGCACGCCAGAAACTGCAACGCCACTTCGAGGTGAAAAGCATGAAAGGCTTCGGCGTTGACCACATGCACAACGGCGTGACTGCTGCCGGCGCAATACTGCAATACCTCGAAATGACGCAGCACACGCAGATAAGCCATATCACCACTCTTGCCCGAATAGAGGAGGAGAGATATGTACGCCTGGACAAGTTCACCATACGCTCGCTCGAACTTCTCTATCCGATGCAGGACGACGGCATGAGCCTGATGGACGTCATCGACCGCACCGTGTCGCCAATGGGTGCCCGTCTGCTGAAGCGGTGGGCTGTGTTCCCGCTGAAAGAGGAGAACCAGATAAACGAGCGTCTTGACATCGTGGAGCACTTCTTCCGCCATCCCGACTTCCGCATGCTCGTTGACGAGAAGTTCCACCGCGTGGGCGACCTCGAGCGCATCATATCAAAGGTGGCGGTGGGACGCGTCTCTCCGCGCGAGATAGTGCAGTTGAAGGTGGCCCTGCAGTCGCTGAAGCCAGTGAAAGAGGCATGCATGCAGTCGGAAAACGAAGCCCTCAGAAGGGTAGGGGAGCAGATGAACCTCTGCGAGACGCTGAGCAACCGCATCGAGAAAGAGGTGGAGAACGACCCTCCGATGCTGGTGAACAAGGGCGGAGTGATAAGAAACGGCGTCAATGCCGAACTCGACGAACTGCGCCAGATAGCATATAGCGGCAAGGACTATCTGCTGAAGATACAGGAGAGAGAGACCGAGCAGACGGGCATTTCGTCGCTGAAAATAGGTTATAACAACGTCTTCGGATACTATCTGGAGGTGAGAAACACCTACAAGGACAAGGTTCCTCAGAGTTGGGTTCGTAAGCAAACGCTGGCTCAGGCAGAACGATACATCACGCAGGAACTGAAGGAATACGAGGAGAAAATTCTCGGGGCAGAGGACAAGATACTGTCGTTGGAGACACGGCTTTATAACGAACTGGTGCTCTGGATGCAAGAGTACATACCAGCAATACAGATAGATGCCACTCTCGTGGCGCGTCTCGACTGCCTCCTTTCCTTTGCAAAGGCTGCCGAGGAACACCACTACGTGCGCCCCGTTATCGACCAAAGCGACGTCTTAGACATACGCCAGGGCCGCCACGCTGTTATCGAAACGCAACTGCCACTGGGCGAATCATACGTGCCGAACGATATCTATCTGGACACCGAGAAGCAACAGATAATGATTATCACCGGACCAAACATGGCGGGAAAGTCGGCTCTGCTGCGCCAGACAGCACTCATAGTGCTGATGGCACAGATAGGATGCTTCGTGCCGGCAGAGAGCGCCCGCATCGGCATTGTGGACAAGATATTCACCCGTGTGGGCGCTTCCGACAACATCGCTCTTGGCGAATCGACGTTCATGGTGGAAATGACCGAAGCGGCAAACATACTCAACAATGTGACGCCTCGCTCCCTCGTGCTCTTCGACGAACTGGGACGCGGCACCTCAACCTACGACGGCATCAGCATAGCATGGGCCATAGTGGAGTACCTGCACGAGCATAAGAAGGCGCAGGCACGCACCCTCTTCGCCACGCATTACCACGAACTGAACGAGATGGAGAAAAACTTCACGCGCATAAAGAACTATAACGTGAGCGTGAAAGAGGTCGATAACAAGGTCATCTTCCTAAGAAAACTGCAACGGGGAGGCTCTGAACACTCCTTCGGTATTCACGTTGCACAGATAGCGGGAATGCCAAAGAGCATTGTGAAACGTGCCAACACCATACTGAAACAACTGGAAACAGACAACAGTGGGGTAGGGATGGTAGGCAAACCCACAGCAGAACAACTAAACCAAGGTCGCGACGGCTACCAACTTTCGTTCTTCCAACTCGACGACCCCGTGCTCTCGCAAGTGCGAGACGAGATTCTCGGCATCGATGTCAACAACCTCACGCCGCTCGAAGCACTAAACAAACTGAACGAGATAAAGAAGATTGTGAAGGGGAAATAATACTAACCTTTCATTTATCCGTAAGAAACTAATGTAGGGGCTAACCCCCGTGTTAGCCCGCAGAACAACATTTCATGAAGTAATGAATAAGGATTCTTCGGGCTAACACGGAGGTTAGCCCCTACCGTGTTTTGTTGTTGTATCAGGACTTATTTCTTCACCGCCTTCATACTGCGCCAGATGCAGTAGGCACCGACGATGACGAAGGGGATGGAAAGCATCTGGCCGATGTTCAGGGTCATGGCTGCTTCCTTTGCCACTTGTATGTCTTTGGTGTACTCAATGAAGAAACGGAAAGTGAAGATGAGCACCAGGCAAAGGCCGAAGAAGAAGCCCGTGCCCACCCGCTCGGGGTGTTTGCGATAGAGATACCAGCCAATGGGGAAGAATATCGCATATGCAATGGCCTCGTAGAGTTGTCCCGGGTGGCGCGGCAGCATGTCCACACGCTCGAAAATAAACGCCCAGGGAACGTCTGTCACCTTACCTATAATCTCCGAATTGACGAGGTTTCCGAGTCGTATGAAGCATGCGGTGATAGGCGTGGCAATGGCTATGTTGTCGAGAATCTGCCATATACCGAGCCCTTGCTTGCGCACCTTGAGCCAGTAGATGATAAGTGCTACGGTCAGTCCTATTGTCCCACCGTGGCTCGCAAGACCCTCATATCCCGTGAACTTCCATGTTCCGTCAGCCATGTAACGTATCGGAATGAAAATCTCTAAGACGTGCTGTGGTGAACTGAGCCAGTACTCCGGCTCATAGAAAAGGCAATGACCGAGGCGGGCACCGAGCAGTATTCCTATGAAGCAATAGATGAAAAGAGGGTCGAAGAGGCCATCTTTCACCTTCTGTTCGATGTACAGTTTCCTCACGAGGAAATAGGCAAGAGCCAGTCCCACGAGCCAGCACATGGAGTACCAGCGCACGGCGAACCCTCCAATGCGGAAAATCTCGGCATCAGGATTCCATGTTATGTAACTCAGTATTTCGGTCATTCTTGTTGAGTTTAGAAGTTTTGGAGTATGGGAGTAAAGGAGTGTTGAAGTTTAGGAGTGCAGGAGTTTCTTTTTCAGTTGTAGGGGCGTACCCCCATGTACGCCCGTAACACCCTATAACTATTATCTAACAGGCGTCAGACATTAAACCTGAAGTGCATTATATCGCCGTCCTGCACAACATATTCCTTGCCCTCGATGCCCATCTTTCCTGCCTCGCGGACAGCCGCCTCGGAGCCATACTTGATGTAGTCGTCGTACTTTATCACCTCGGCACGTATGAAGCCCTTCTCGAAGTCGGTGTGAATCACGCCGGCACACTGCGGTGCTTTCCATCCCTTATGGTATGTCCAAGCCTTCACCTCCATCTCTCCCGCGGTGATGAATGTCTCAAGGTTGAGCAGGGCATACGCCTTCTTGATGAGTCGGTTGACGCCGCTCTCCTCAAGTCCGAGTTCCTCCAGGAACATCTGTTTGTCCTCATAGGTCTCCAGCGAGGCAATATCCTCCTCGGTCTTAGCGGCAATAACCATTGCTTCGGCACCTTCCTGACGTGCTATTTCCTCAATCTTACGGCTGTATTCGTTGCCCTCCTTTGCCGATGCCTCATCAACATTGCAGACATAGAGCACTGGCTTTGCTGTGAGCAGGAACAGGTCGTGAGCCACCTTCTGCTCCTCTTTGCTCTCGAAGGTCACGCTGCGCGCGTTCTTGCCCTGCTCGAGCACCTCCTTATATGCTTCCAGAACGGTCACTGCCACCTTAGCCTCTTTGTTGCCGGCAGCGGCTGTCTTCTGTGTCTTTGCCAGTTGTCCCTCTATTGTTTCGAGGTCTTTCAGTTGCAGTTCGGTGTCTATTATCTCCTTGTCTTCAACGGGGTTTACAGGTGCTCCGCCCTCGCGCACCACGTTGTCGTCGTCGAAGCAGCGCAGCACATGTATTATGGCGTCGGTCTCGCGTATGTTTCCGAGGAACTTGTTTCCCAGTCCTTCGCCCTTCGACGCACCCTTCACGAGTCCTGCGATGTCAACAATCTCGCACGTTGCGGGCACTATTCGTCCCGGATGAACAATCTCGGCGAGTTTTGTTAGGCGCTCGTCAGGCACGGTAATCACGCCCACGTTAGGCTCAATAGTGCAAAAGGGGAAATTCGCTGCCTGTGCCTTGGCACTAGACAGACAGTTAAACAGCGTTGACTTGCCCACATTGGGGAGTCCTACAATACCACATTTCAATGCCATTTTGTTATGTCTTCTTTTATTGTTATTCTAAGTTAATTTATCTACTTCTCGTTTAAGTTTTTCTTTCAACTCGTCCCACTCAAACGGAACGAGCATCTTTGGCATTCCCTGTTGTTCTGCATCATCAAAATAGTTGAGACTCATCAGTGCTCTAAACATGGAATACTCGGGGTATTTTTGTTTATAAAACTCTAATATTTCGTTTAAGGTGAAATGCTTCAACAGGAAATATATGTCAATGAAATCTTTCCTCGACCCTCTGCCTTCTATAGCATTAACCTTCATTGCCGCTATGTCTTTTGGCGATGCAAGTCGGAGATTGCCCTCCGTTACGACATCATCTATCCAGTCATATTCGTAATTTACGAAATCAACTTTTACACCATTGACTTCAAATGACTTTATATTCTGAGTGTTGGTGTAAATAGTATGCGAGCCAATATTCGCTAAAACATCGTGTATTTCACCGACATCTGCCGACAATTTACCAAAAAAGTCCAGGTCAACAGATTGCCTATGTCCGTATTGCAGGGCCAAGGCAGTTCCTCCTACAAGTCTCATTTCAGAGAAAAGAGGCACATCCATCAAATTCTTTAAGAGTTCCAGAGTGTGTGGAACGACTGTCTGAAATGATAACATCTGTACTCTTCCTCTTTAGTGTTTGACTTAGCGCAGATAAAGGAGAGACACACGGGATCGAGTGTTCTCATCTGCTTGCATTCCTCTACTATTCTATCAAGGCCGTAATACTCTTTTATCAGCATCCAATCTTCAAGGTTTCCATATTCCAGAACACGCTGGATTATGTGACGTGGATACATATCCATGTCCATCTTCTCCATATCTATGTCCCAGAACAATACCTGTGATAGTTTAGAAATGCATTCCTTACCGCTCATGATTATTCTCTTTTCGCATGCAAAGTTAATGCAATTTGGGCGTAATACAAAATAAATCGCTAAAAAATCGGGCGGCACCGACCACCGTCGATGCCGCCTTCAGAATCAAAAGAGAAATCTAACCTAATCATAATCAATCATCAGTCATCATTTAGTTTGTTGTGCTTATGCTGGTATGTTTTTATTTGCGAGTTCCGAAATGACCGCCACCAGAGTTGCCAGTCCTGCTCGATGTAGAGCGCGGAGAGGTTGTAGTGGATTGCTGGCGCTTTTGGTTTCCCTGGCCCATGTTGCCCGCGCTGCGGTTGTTGGTGCCGGTGTTGCGCCATGTAGAGCCACCGCTCTGATAGTTGTTGTTATGGGTCGATGGTTTGTTATACGTGCGTGGCGAGGTAGAATAACTGCGATTCGGTTTCGCCGTGTGCTGACGTATGTTCTGAGAGTAGTAGTACGAGCGTGTCTGGTAGTAACTGCGGTTGTTGTTGTGACGCCAACTGTGGCCTCCGCGATAACTTCCGTATGCTACGGGACGTGCGTAGTACATGTGCGAACGATTGGTGTAGTGGGTGTAGATAGTGAAGTTCCACCCCGAGTTCCAGTTCACCGGACGATGGAAGTAGTCTCTTGCTATCATGCGCTCGTACTGAGCCACGGTGAGCACATACTTCAAGTCACTGTCACGGCGCTGCCATGCTATTCCGTAAAGGTCGGTCTGTCCAACCAGAGAATAGAAGTAGTCGAAGTTTATTTCATACACCACCTCATACTGATCGTTTGAGAGTGCCAGTTCGTATGCCATCTTATCGGTGAGGAACAGAGCCTCTGTCCTTGCCTGATTGTATGTCATTGCCTGTGCTGGGAATGTCATCCCGATCATTGCCACCAGCATAAGTATCATCTTCTTCATAGTCGTATCCGTTTAAATGTTATACATTCGGTTCACTTTTCTGATGCAAAGATATGGAAAGAGTTTAATATCCGCAATAGGAAAGTTCCTAATTCGGCGGGGGATTTTCCCTATTCTTAAAGGTGGTTTGCCCCTAGTTTCTATATTAACTAGAATGACTAGAATTTCCAGGTGTTATCTCTCGACTTCCAAGTGATGGCTTTTGAGGGTGCAAGAGATGGCTTTTGAGAGTGCGAAAGGTATACAACTGAGGGTGCGAAAGATATACAACTGAGAAGTGAAAGGTATACAATTGGGACACGAAAGACGTGCTTCGGGGTTATCAAAGGAGTGGAGTGGGGGAGCAAGTGGGGAAATTTAAGAATGAAATCTTTTGTTATTCCCTTAATTTGCAGTATCTTTGCACCCGTAAGTATAGAGTTTCAAATATTTAAAACCATACAAGTAAAGAATGGAATACGATTTCAGAGCCATTGAAAAGAAATGGCATCAGCGTTGGGTTGAGCAGAAAACCTACCGCGTAGTGGAAGACAAGGAGAAGAAGAAGTTCTATGTGCTCAACATGTTTCCTTACCCCTCAGGGGCCGGATTGCACGTTGGTCACCCTTTAGGATATATTGCCAGCGACATCTACGCTCGCTTCAAGAGACTTCAGGGATTTAATGTGCTGAACCCGATGGGCTATGATGCCTACGGACTTCCTGCAGAGCAGTATGCCATACAGACAGGACAGCACCCCGCAATAACCACAGAGGCGAACATCAACCGTTACCGCGAGCAACTCGACAAGATTGGATTCTGCTTCGACTGGGAGCGTGAAGTGCGCACATGTGAGCCCATCTATTACAAGTGGACACAATGGGCGTTCCAGAAGATGTTCAACTCTTTCTATGGAAGCCCCCTCCCTACCTCCCCCGATAGGGGAGGAGTTGACGCCAAGGCACGTCCCGTCAGCGAACTCGTTGCATACTTCGAGCAGTATGGTTCACAAGGACTGGAGGACTATAACGTGGCTATGAGCGATTCCATAGAGTTCACCGCCGACGAGTGGAACTCATGGGACGAGAAGCACCAGCAGGAAGTTCTGATGAACTACCGCATAGCATATCTGGGCGAGACGATGGTCAACTGGTGTGCCGGACTGGGCACCGTGCTTGCCAACGACGAGGTTGTCGATGGCGTAAGTGTGCGTGGCGGCTATCCCGTTGTTCAGAAGAAGATGCGCCAGTGGTGCCTCCGCGTGTCGGCATACGCCCAGCGTCTGCTCGACGGACTGGACACCATCGACTGGACAGAGTCGCTGAAGGAGACACAGAAGAACTGGATTGGACGTAGCGAAGGAACAGAAGTGGAGTTCAAGGTGGCAGACAGCGACAAGTCGTTCACCATCTTCACCACACGCGCCGACACCATGTTCGGTGTCACATTCATGGTGCTGGCACCCGAGAGCGAACTCGTAGGACAACTCACTACCGACGAACAGAAGTCTCAGGTGGATGAATACATCGCATACGTGAAGAAACGCACCGAGCGCGACCGTATCTCCGACAAGAAGGTGACGGGTGTTTTCTCTGGCTCATACGCCATCAACCCCTTCACCGACGAAAAGATTCCTATCTGGATTTCCGAATATGTGCTCGCAGGATACGGCACAGGTGCCATTATGGCTGTGCCTGCCCACGACTCTCGCGACTATGCTTTCGCACGCCATTTCAACCTTCCTATCATCCCGCTTATTGAGGGGGCTGACGTGTCGGAGGAAAGTTATGACGCGAAGGAAGGCATCGTTTGCAACTCTGAGTCAAGCAAGTTCTCGCTCAACGGACTTACCGTCAAGGAGGCCATTGCAGCCACTAAGAAATACGTTACGGAGCATAACCTCGGACGAGTGAAGGTGAACTTCCGCCTGCGCGACGCCATCTTCTCGCGTCAGAGATACTGGGGCGAGCCGTTCCCGGTATATTACAAGGACAACATGCCATACATGATACCAGAGGAATGTTTACCTCTGGAACTGCCAGAGGTGGACAAATACAAGCCCACCGAGGACGGACAGCCACCATTGGGACACGCTAAACGCTGGGCATGGGACACCAAAACAAACTCTGTAGTAGATGTTGCCAACATCGATAACGTGACAGTTTTCCCGCTCGAACTTAACACCATGCCGGGCTTTGCGGGCTCAAGCGCATACTATCTGCGCTACATGGACCCCAAGAACGAGCAGGCCTTGGTGAGCCAGGAAGCCGACAACTACTGGCAGAATGTTGACCTCTACGTGGGCGGAACCGAACATGCCACTGGCCACCTGATATACTCACGCTTCTGGAACAAGTTCCTCTTCGACCTCGGTGTGTCGTGCAAGGAAGAGCCATTCCGGAAACTTGTAAACCAGGGAATGATTCAGGGACGCAGCAACTTCGTGTATCGCGACAACCAGGCAAGCGCCGCTAAGGGTCATCCTGTTTTCGTATCGCTCGGCCTGAAGGGTCAATATGCCGACGTGACTCCTATACATGTGGACGTGAACATCGTGAGCAACGACGTTCTCGACATTGAAGCCTTCAAGGCTTGGCGCCCCGAATACAACAATGCCGAGTTCGTTCTGGAAGACGGCAAGTATGTTTGCGGCTGGGCGATAGAGAAGATGTCAAAGTCGATGTTTAACGTCGTGAACCCCGACATGATAGTAGAGAAGTACGGTGCCGACACTCTTCGCCTCTACGAAATGTTCCTCGGACCGGTAGAACAGTCGAAACCGTGGGACACAAACGGCATCGACGGCTGCCACCGTTTCCTGAAGAAGTTCTGGAATCTCTTTGACAACGCACTCTCGAAAGAGGCTTCCGAGCCGGCAACCAACGACTCGCTGAAGAGCCTACACAAACTGATAAAGAAGGTGTCGCAGGACATTCCGCTCTTCTCTTACAACACCAGCATCTCGGCCTTCATGATATGCGTCAACGAACTGTCACAACAGAAGTGCACAGACCGCAACGTCCTGAAGACACTTGCTGTGCTCATAGCGCCCTTCGCACCGCATATCGCAGAGGAACTGTGGGAGCGTCTGGGACAAGAGGGCAGCGTTTGCGACGCCGAGTGGCCAGCATGGGACGAGCAGTATCTCGTGGAGAGCACCGTCACTATGGGTGTTGCCTTCAACGGAAAGCGCCGCTTCGAGATGCAGTTTGCAGCCGATGCCGACAACAAAACGGTGGAAGAGGCAGTGATGAACGATGAGCGCACGCCGAAATACATCGACGGCAAGCAAATCGTCAAAGTGATTATCATTCCTAAGAGAATGGTGAACGTGGTGCTGAAGTAAAGCACTCAATGATAATTAGGAGTGCAGGAGTATAGAAGTGCAGTAGTATAGGAGTTAATAGGAAAGCAGTAAGCAGCAACCAAAGCATTCGTCTGAACTACCGAACTCCTGCACTCCTAAACTCCTTGGAAAGCAGTAAGCAGCGACCGAGCATTCGTCTGAACTCCTGCACTCCTAAACTCCTTAACTCCTTAAACCCCTCTAATACTCCTTAAAATGACTATGAATAAAACCATAATAAGAAACGAACTGAAGGATTACGTAGGAATAACCCTTGCACTCGTGCTTTATGCCTTCGGCTTCACGTTCTTTCTTATGCCCTACGAGATAGTGACGGGCGGTGTGGCAGGTATCGCCGCCATCGTCTATTATGCCACTTCGTTCCCCAACTCATATACTTACTTCCTCATCAATGCGACGCTTCTGGTGGTCGCTTTGAAGATTCTGGGAGTGAAATTCCTTATGAAAACCATCTATGCCACGCTGATGCTGTCGTTCCTCTTGTGGCTGATGAAAGAGGTGGCACCGGTAGATGAGGCGGGCAACATGATAAAGATACTGGGCGAGGGACAAGACTTCATGTCGCTGCTCATCGGCTGTTTGATGACGGGAACGGCTCTCGGACTCACCTTCCTCTATAACGGCAGCACGGGAGGTACCGACATCATCGCCGCATCTATCAATAAATATCACGACTTCTCATTAGGAACGATACTGCTTTTTGCCGACTTCATCATCATCGGCAGTTGTCTTTTCATACCGCAGTTCGGCACCTTCCTCGAGCGCATGACAATGGTGGTGTTCGGTTTCTGCACCATGATTATCGAGAACTTCATGCTCGACTACATCATGAACCGTCAGCGTCAGTCGGTGCAGTTCATGATTTTCTCTAAGAAATATCAGGATATTGCCAAGACGCTTGCATTGCAGACCGACCACACAATGACCATTCTCGACGGTCACGGATGGTACAGCGGCAAGGAGGTTAAGGTGATTGTGCTGCTCGCAAAGAAGAGTGAGAGCGTCACCATCTTCCGCATCGTGAAGATGATAGACCCCAATGCGTTCGTCAGCCAGAGTGCTGTCATCGGTGTCTTCGGCGAAGGTTTCGACAAGATAAAGGTGAAAGTAAAGAAGCATCACATCGAGAAGGCTGGCATGATATTAGATAACGAAAACATAGACTCTGATAAAGAACAATGAAAATAGTATTTGCCACAAACAACAAGAACAAACTCTCTGAGATAAGGGAGATACTGGGCAGCGGCTTCGAGGTGATGTCGCTTGCTGAGATTGGCTGCCACGAGGACATTCCGGAGACTGGCGAGACACTGCTCGACAACGCCATTCAGAAGGCGCGTTATGTCTTCGAGAAGTATGGTTACGACTGTTTCGCAGACGACACTGGCCTCGAGGTTGATGCTCTTGGCGGCGAACCGGGTGTTCATAGCGCACGTTACGCCGAGGGAACCGACCACGACAGCAACGCCAACATGGACAAACTGCTCGGCAAACTGGGTGATGAGACGCATCGCACGGCTCGTTTCCGCACCGTCATCGCTTTGCTGCAGAAGCAACCATCGGCTGAAGGAGCGGGCGAAGGCTCTGTTCTTCACATCTTCGAAGGCAAGGTGGAAGGCTCTATTATTAACGAGAAGCGCGGCGCAGAGGGCTTCGGCTACGACCCCATCTTCATGCCCGAAGGCTACGACAAGACGTTTGCCGAACTCGGTCTTGACATCAAGAACCAGATATCTCATCGTGCCCGCGCGGTGAAAAAACTTGCTGACTATCTCTTATAATGACCGACTCTCTCTCAGTTCTGATACCCGTTTTCAACTGCAGTTGTCGCGACTTGGTTGATGCTTTGCACGAGCAATTGTGCAAAGAGGACATCAAGTGGGAGATTATTGTTGCCGACGACGGCTCTGACGACGAGCAGACGAAAGCGGAAAACCGCGCCATTCGCTCGCTGGAAAACGTGCACCTTATAGAGAGAGAGGTAAATTCCGGGCGTGCGAAGATAAGAAACTTCCTTGCCGGCGAGGCGCTGTACGACCGTCTGTTGTTTCTCGACGGCGACAACAGTTTGCGCAACGAACACTTCATAAGCAACTATCTCGCCCACGAAGCACCCATAGTTTATGGCGGATACGATATTATTCACGACGACAGAACATTGCTTTCAAACCTCCGTTACCGCTATGAACTGAAGGCAGAGGGCAACCACAGCGCCGCAATACGCCAGCAAAAGCCCTACCAAGACTTCCACACCAGCAACTTCATGGTGGCAAAGGAGGTGATGACCCGTTTCCCCTTCGACGAGCGTTTCCGACATTACGGCTACGAGGATGTGCTATGGGGGAAGACGCTTCAGGGCAACGGCATCGCCATAAAGCACATCGACAACCCCGTGACGTTCACAGACTTCGAGACAAACGAGCACTTCGTGCACAAGACAGAGGAAGGACTGCGCACGCTGCATCAGTTCGCCGACGACCTGCAAGGCTTCTCCCCGCTGCTCGACTACGACCGAAAGATAAGGCTGCTGCACCTCACTCCGCTCTTCCGTCTCATGTATAAAATGCTTCATAAATCACTCTTACACAACCTCAAAGGCAATAATCCGAGCGTTTTTAAGTTTAATATATACAAACTTTTATATTTTGAAACGCTAAGAAATTAATGGAGTTAACGGAGTTAAGAAGATAAGTAACATGAGGAAATACATATTAACTATCGTCATAACGTTGTTTTCGGCAGCAGCAAGTGCCGCAAGCATCGGACAATGGAACACCTATCTGGCATACAAGTCGATAACAGACATCGAGCCGTCGGGCGAGAAAGTCTTTGTGCTTGCAAGCACCAACCTCTACTCGTACAACCCCAACGACCAGAGCATTGAGACTTACGACAAGGTGAACACGCTCTCAGACACCGGCATCTCGTTTATTGCATGGTGCAAGGCGGCAAAGAAACTCGTCATCATATACAGCAACCAGAACATCGACCTCATGCAGAACGACGGCACAGTGGAGAACAACAGCGGTTTCTACAGCAAGTCGATGACTGAGAACAAGACCGTTTACTGCCTCACCATAAGCGGGAAATATGCCTTCATTGGCACTGGCTTCGGCGTTATTAAGTTGGATGTGGCCAACAACGAGATAAGCGCCACATACAATTTCGGCAAGAGAGTGAATAAGATTCAGGTCTCCGGAGGCATCATCTTCTGCAACACCAGCGACGGAAACATGCGCGGCGACATGAACGACAACCTGCTCGACCCTGCCAACTGGACATCGCTGAAGAGCGGGGAGAACCCCACCTACACCGACGAAAACACCATAACGACAAGCAACAAGCAAGGATACAACGAACTGATTGCCTACGACCAGCAGAACAAATGCTACTGGAGCACGCAGCAGGACGGACGACTGCAGTCGTGGAAAGAGGCTGACGACGGCAGCAGAACAGTCACCGCAAGCGGCATTCAGCCTGACGGACCATCGTATAACTACTTCACCACGATGCGCTTCTATGGCGACAAACTCTACTCCTGCGGCGGTAGTTTCACCCGTTGGGACGACAAGGCACGGCCTGGTTGCATACAGGTGTACGACGGCAACGAATGGGTGAACTATGAAGACGACTTAGAAAAGAAGACAGGAGTAAGGTATGTTGACCTCATGGACTTTGACATCGACCCCACCTACACCGCCGGTGTGCGCCTCATGGCAGGCGGCAGAACGGGCATGTACGAGTTTATCGACGGCAAATTCGTAAAGTTATACAACCCCGACAACTCTCCAATACAGTCGGTACACAGCATTCTTAAAAACACATACGTGCTCGTTTTCGGCGTGAAATACGACAACTCGGGCAACCTGTGGCTGCTGAACGCTATGGTGCACGACAACTGTATCCTGAAATATGGTGCCGACGGGAAGTGGCAGACATTCAAGAAGGACGAACTGCTGCAAAACAATGACATCACACTTTCCTATCCCTCACACCTCATGAAAGCCAGCGACGGGACTCTATGGTTCACCAACGACTACTGGGTGAAGCCAAGTTTCTATAGTTACGACACCTCCAACGACGCGCTCGTTGCATACAACATACCGTATAAGAACCAAGATGGAACAGAATACACAAGCAATGCTGTAGAGTGCATCATGGAGAGTAGGAACGGCGATATATGGATAGGAGGAAACGGAGGACCGGCATATCTGCCTAAGAGTCATATCGGCACAGACGACCAGTCGCTGGTTCAGCCAAAGGTGCCGCGCAATGATGGCACCAACCTTGCTGACTATCTGCTGGGCGGAATCAACATTAACTGCATGGCAGAAGACGCTGCCGGCCGCAAGTGGTTTGGCACCTTCGACGACGGGGTTTATCTCATAGACAGCGACAACACCACCGAACTGCAGCACTTCACCACCGAGAACAGCCCTCTCTTGGACAATGAGATAGAGTCGATAGCCATCAACGACAAGACGGGAGAGGTGTTCTTCGGCACCAACCGCGGACTTTGCTCGTTCATGAGTGATGCCTCTTCAGCCAACGAAGAGATGACCACAGACAATGTCTATGCCTATCCCAACCCTGTGAAGCCCGACTTCAACGGCATGATAACCGTCGTGGGACTCTCCATGAACGCTGATGTCAAGATAACAACGAGCAACGGCGTACTCGTGAACCAGGGCCGCAGCAACGGCGGAATGTACACCTGGGACGGCTGCGACCTTAACGGCAAGCGCGTGGCTTCGGGCATCTACATGGTTCAGACAGCCACTGCCGACGGCGATGCAGGCACTGTTTGCAAGATTGCCATTGTGAGATGAGTTTTTAAGTTTCTCAGTTGGGAGTTATATAGTTCGCAAGTAGTTTGTTAAAAAGATGAGTGAGACAATATCAAACACTGTTTCTTGCGGCACCACCAATGCCCGCCTGCCATGGATAGACACCATGCGGGGCTTCTGTATGATAGCCATTCTGCTCTATCATACCGAGGCTTACTATTCAGGCGGCGCCATAACACCATATCAGTGTTATGTTCACAATGCTCTGGCGGGTTTCTTCTTCATCTCAGGTTATCTTTTCACGGGCGACAAAGGGTTTTCCTTCTCGCATAAGATAAAGTCCATCGCGCGGTCGCTCGTGCTGCCTTACTTCGTCTTCACCATAATCCTCGGTGTCCTAAAGGTGGTTTTTCAGCATGCCGATGCAGTCGAAGTGTTCAGCAAGGTGATACTCGGACAAGCGTCATGGTTCGTCGCCGCCCTCATCGTTGCCGAACTCATGATGTGCATAATGATGTTTATAACCCGTGGAAAAACGCTCCTTTTGTTGCTCTTTGCTGTGCTCTCGTTTGCCGCAGCCTTTGTCATCGGCAACAAGCACGACCCTTCTCCACTCTTTTATAAACAAAACCTGTGGTATGTAAACGATGCTCTGCTTGCCCTCGGAATAATGGTTTTCGGCATCGTTTACCGTCGTTTTGAAGCGTTTTTCAACCGTTTCCACCCCATATTATATACATCATCATTGTTATTCTTATTATTAATAATAAAGATAATGATAATTACCGGCGGCGAAGACACAGTCATAGGGAGCGTCGAGGTGTCCAACATACCGCTCTTCCTTGCCGACATCGCCGTTTCCACTCTTTTCCTTGTAGCCCTCTGCAAGTGGCTGGGAAGTGTGTTTATGATTAGTTGGACTGGTGCCCACTCGCTGGTTTACTACTTCTTCTGCGGTGCTTCGCCATCGTTCGTTGCCCTTTTGCTGAACAAGATAGGGTTCACCTACAGCAGTTACTGGCAAGTGCTTATTGCCCTGGTTCTTGTCTATGACCTCTGCACCATCATCGCCTACGTTGTCTATCGTTACCTTCCATTCCTCATAGGAAAGCGAAAGGAGGCAGACATAGCCGCCGTATGCCTTATCGTTGCGTCGTTTCCCACCAATGTGTCGGCACAAGAGCAGCCAAGCCTTGCCACATTGCGGAGTCTCAGCATGCCCGTAGTGGTTATCAACACCATTGACGGGGAAGAGCCAACGGGCGAGTATGTCGTTGCTCCCGAGGGCTGCAACGGCGGCTCCATACGCAATGCCACCAAGGTGCCTGGATCTATTGTCGTTTATAAAGGTGACGAGACGCTCTATGACAGCGGACCTTTCGAGGAGGGAGTGAGCGGCATGCAGTATAAGATTCGCGGCAACTGGAGTTCGTGGCTGCCCAAGAAGCCGTTCAAGATAAAGTTGGAGAAGAAGGCAGACATGCTCTGTCGAGGCGACAAGAAGTACAACGACCGCAACTGGGTGCTTATAAAGGAAGAGCACACCCTGCTCAATCTCTTTGCGGGATTAGAGATAAACCGCCTTGCAGGAATGCCCTGGACACCCGCGTTCCAGTTTGTCAATGTTGTCATCAACGGCGACTATCGCGGACTTTACGCCCTGTGCGAGTCGGTGAGGCGCAATCCCGACTGCCGACTAAATGTTGACAAGAACACGGGATATGTCCTGGAGTACGACCCCTACTGGTGGAACGAGGACTTCTACGTGCCAAGCAACTATCCTGACAACTACACCTTCAAGCATCCCGACGTAGAAGACTTCACCGAAGAGAGCACTTCATACATCAGCAATGCGGTAATCCTGATGGAGCAGTCGCTGAAAAACGGCACCTATCATGAATTTATCGACGTGCCGTCATTCGCCTCCTGGCTTCTGGCTCACGACATTCTGGGCACTCAGGACGGGCTGGGCTCCAACATCTACATGATGAAATATGACAACACCGCTGCCTCTCTCTTCCAGATGGCAAACCTTTGGGACTTCGACACCGTATGTATGAACGAAGGCACATGGGCTTCCATACACTACAGATACCACTTCGGCGACCTTCTGAACAGCACCAACACATTGTTCAAAGACACATACGTCAACCGCTATCATGAACTATCGCCAGCCATTTTCAACCGAATAGACTATTTGCTCGACTCTCTCTCAACATCGCCACTGGCTGCTGACCTGCAGACATCAAAACAATGGGACTGCGAGAGGTGGGGTTTAACACGCCTTTCGGTCCAAGAAGAGATTACCAAGTTGCGACAATGGTTTGCCGAGAGAAAACTATGGATGGACGAGAACATGCCTGCAGCAACAGCCATCAACGACATTCCATCAACCAACACCAACCACCCGTCAACCATATACGACCTTCAGGGCAGGGCGGTGAAGCACCCCAAGCGCGGCATTTACATACAGAACGGGAAGAAAGTGGTGGTCAACTGATTTCCATACTCCACCAATACTGTTCAGTACTTGGCGTTCGGACTGCCAGTACGTGACGTTCGGACTCACAGTACGTACGCTTCGGACTCACAGTCCGAACGTCACGTACTGAATCGCGGACTACTTTTCTATCTTCTCATACAGTTCTGTTCGCACGCCAAGACGGTTGAAACACTTCATCATACGGTAGTTTTTGCGAAGATAATCTATCTGCTCATCAGGCAGATTAAACACGTTGGAATAGAACACATACTGCTCTTTACCGGTATATTCCGCCCATGTACGCTGGTCGTTGTTTATATCCACATCGTCTATCTTGCCCTCGTTGGGGAAGAAAGTGGCTGTCTTGTTGATAGCAATTTCATTTTTATCCATATACTCTATCATGTCATGACGCACGCTCCAGTAGTTGAGTTGCGCCAGCGAGGCATTCCATCCCTGTGCCATACTCTCAGGATAGACGATGAAATTGCCCGCCAACAACGACACTATAAGTACGCAATAGATTGCCCATCGGCGGGCATACTCGCGCAACATCTTAAACGCAAGCAACATCAGAAGCATGTAACTTACGATGAAATAGCGGTGACCCATGGTGTTTACAATAAAAAGACTGGATAGCCAAATCACCGAAGTAGAGGCGACAGCGATGATGAACAACCGACGGTATTCTGGCTTCTGCCATCCTCTGCGCAAGACTAATGTAAAGAGAATGAACATCAACGGCACCACACGTCCAAAGTCCATGATGCGCTGACAGAGCACAGCAGAGTTCCATACAAGGTTTTTTAGAAATCCCATTAACGAACCATATTCCGTAGGATTGCCCCAGTTATTGTAAGGATTGCTTATTATCCATCCTTTGGTTGTCAGTCTCCACACTATGAATGATACTGCAGGCAGAGCGCCAACGACGTATGGTTTCCAACTCATTTGCCGTTTGTTGAGCAACAGGTCAATAACAAACAGTCCTCCACATAGCATCATTCCGCGCAAAGATACTATTCCGAGAAAGAAAAGTCCTGTAGCCTTGAGAATGTTGTTGTTGCGCAACAATGCGTTTAGTGACATGAAGAAGAAAAACAACAGCGGCACTTCCGGCGTTATGAGTGTCATCTGAGAGAGTAGGGTAGCGTCTGCTATCATGAGGAAGAAAGCATATATTCTATCCTTTTTATTATCTATGAAATAATCGCAAATGCTCCATACCTGCCATAATATGCCGAAAACGAAAGGAACAATAACGATGTGTGATATGAAAAGAGTACGCCCGAAGAAGCTCCAAGCAGCAGCAACAAGTGTGGCAATGAATGGCGGCTGACCAGGATCGAAGTCTATTGGGAAACTATCCCATGCAAATATTCCCTTCTCATAAAGCACATTTCCCATCGACGTTACAAACGTCTTGTTGTCCCAGAATATTCCAGTACTCATGCCGATAATGGCTATAAGTATGGTAAGTGCGCTTATTATGATTATTCTTTTCCTCATTATTACTCCTCAGGTAATCATATTATATAAATGCAAAAATAATAATTATATTTTATAATTCATGATTTTTATTAGATTAAATAATTGAAGTTACGTAACTATGTTAACCAACTACAACGAAACGCCCTGAAAGGGCAGAAGGTACATAGCCCAGGGCAACAACCTGGGTAACATACAACCGAAATATATTCGCCCTGTAAGGGCAAAAGATTTGTTGCATACTTGAAAATGAAAATACTTTTGCCCTTACAGGGCGCTTTAATTCAATGTGTTCATAACTTCCGAAACTTCAAATTAATATCTTTACTTTAAGCATACTTCGCTTGTTACAAATATTTTAAATGCTTGTAAGGGCAAACTCTGCTTCGCTGCTTTACTTGCAAATAACTCCCGTATTCGTCAGTAAATAATAAAACAAAAGGTAATAATATACTATTTTACTTCATTGCTAATGGGCTCCCCTCCCATGTAGGGGAGGGGCAGGGGTGGGGTCAGTGTTTTTTATCCACACACTACTTCTCAATTTTTCTTCTATCTCCTTTTTATTATCGCTGACCCCACCCCTATCCCCTCCCCTACAGGGGCGGGGAAACTGAGCGCGCCCCTACAAGTTTTATATAACTTAAAAACATAATAAATAGAATTGTATAGTTGTTGATAACTATGTGGAAAACCATGTTCATAACTTTGTTAGTTTCCACTTTGGAGTAGGGTAGGGCAGCAATTATGTGGAAACTAACCATTATATTTAAGAGTTTTCATAAACTTTTCCACTAAAAAAGAATAGAAAAAGATATAAACTTATTATATTTGCAGGCAGAAAAGGAATATGTGGAAAAACATCTTAAATATCTAATAAAGAAGAAAAAAGTATATTGATAAACTGTTGATAAGTGCGGACAAGATGTTGAAAACAAATTAAAAACTTTCTTAGTACAAATGTTTTTCACATTATCCACACCATATCATCCTCATAATTCTTTTTCTTTTAAAAGAGAAAAAATAATAAAATGATAATATTATGTTGAAAAAAGAATGGACTGAGAAGGGTTTCATTGACGAACCGATAGCAGAAGGCACTGACCTGAAGAGTGAGATAAGGCGCATGGCTAAAGAGAAGGACGCCGTGATTCTGGCTCACTACTACACTAAGGGAGAAATACAAGAGGTGGCTGACTTCATCGGCGACTCGCTGGCTCTTGCCCAGAAGGCGGCAAAGACCGACGCTAAGATAATCGTTATGTGTGGAGTACACTTCATGGCTGAGACGTGCAAGATACTTTGTCCTGAAAAAATGGTGCTCTGTCCTGACCTTAATGCCGGATGTTCTCTTGCCGACTCGTGCAATGCCGAAGACCTGAGGAAGTATAAAGAGGAGCATCCTGGATATAAGGTTATTAGTTATGTGAACACCACAGCAGCCGTTAAGGCATTGACAGATGTGGTTGTTACGAGTGGCAATGCTAAGAAGATAGTTGACACTATGCCACAAGACGAGAAGATAATCTTCGGTCCTGACTATAACCTCGGTTCTTATATAAACAGCATTACGGGCAGAGAGATGCTGCTATGGAATGGCGGTTGTCATGTGCATGAGCGTTTCTCGGTGGACGAGATAGTGAAACTGAAGGAAGAACATCCCGATGCTGTAGTGCTGGCTCATCCCGAATGTAAGGGACCTGTGTTGGCACTTGCCGATGTAGTGGGCAGTACTGCCGTAATACTTAAATACTGTGTAGAGAGCGATAAGAAAGAGTTCATCATCGCAACAGAGGCAGGAATACTGCACGAGATAGAGCGCCAGTGTGAGGGAAAGACCTTCTATCCTGTACCGCCAGAGATAAGTGAGGGCAGTGTTGGTTGCTCTTGCAACGAGTGCAACTATATGAAACTTAACTCACTTGAGAAGATATACAACACGTTGAAGTATGAATGGCCTACTGTTGACGTGCCAGAGGAAATAAGAGTTGAGGCTGTGAAGCCAATAGAAAGGATGCTGGAGTTGAGTTAAAGAAAACAATTAAAGGTGGTAAAGAGAATAAACTGGCTTGCCATACTGCGTGGTTTCACCATTCTGTTGGTTGTGATGTATCATGTGCAACTGATAGATAAGACCACAGGAGAATGCCACGCTCTATGCAATGCCATATCCCATCCTTTCGACTACCTCAGAATGCCGGTATTCATTTTTTCTTCCGGATTTCTTCTTTACGTAACAAGGATAAGCAGGAGAGTAGGAGTCAGCGACTTATATAAGGAAAAGTTTGAAAGGATAGTGATTCCTTTCATCTTTTTCGGCATAGTGTATTATGCCATAAAGATGTTGTTTTCATCTTTTGTCAAGACACAAGTGGAAGCCTCGTTCACTGACTTCCTGCTGTCGTATGTGTTCTTCAGCAATTCTCCCATAGCCCATCTGTGGTATCTCGCAACCCTATTCTCCTTGATGCTGCTCTATCCTTTGTTTGTATATGTATTTAAGAGCAACGTCAGGATATTGCTATTCGGAATAATCAGTGTTGTAATTTATTTCTTTGATTTTAGCATACTGGAAGACTACAACTACTTCAACATATTATATTTAAATAAGTATATAGTTTTTTTTTATGTTGGAATGGTAGTGGTTCATTATAAACTATACGATTATTTGCAGGGATACATAAAGACCATACTGCTGCTTGCGCTCTATGTTGTTTCCTTTCTTTTAGAAATAAGGCTGTTAGCGGGCATTTCGGGAATATTCCTTTTCATTTCGCTGTTTATGCTGATAGACCGATATGTCCCTAAACTGTTCAGCAGTTATCGTAACTACATCTACCAGATATACCTGATGTCGTTTATATTCCAGCCTTTTGTGGAGTTGATTTTATGGAAAACGCTATTCTATAATGATAACCTGCTAATGCTGTTTTATGTCATCAATGTGGCATTTGGCATTTACGGTCCGGTGTTAGTGTCAAAGTTGATAGAAAGAGTGCCATACAGAATGGTGAGGTTGTGCTTTGGTTTGAAATAATGTGATAAGAAATGACGAAGAGAATAGAATGTCTTGACTTTTTGAAAGCATTGCTTGTACTGGCTGTTCTCACCGAACATTATTTCGGAATAACATGTTTCGAGGATGTTAGCAGAGAGAACAATCCATACATCTTTTGGTTTAAGTTTATTTCAATTGGCTTTTTCAGTGGTCAGAGTGTTCCCATATACTTCTTCATTTCGGGCTATCTTTTCTTTCTGGGAGGTGGTTTCTCGTTGAGTAAATATATTGAGAAACTACGCAGAAGGATAAAGTCGCTTCTGATACCATATATAATATGGAATACGTTGGCCATCATAGTGTTGATAGCAGTGTTGCTTTCGCCGTTGGTATCGATGATGAAATTCGGTGTAGGACTTAATTTCTCTATACCTAATTTGTTGTCGTGCTACTGGGTGTATGATGGTGCTCTGGCAGGAGTAAACATACCAGCCACCACCACTCCTATAAACGTTCCGCTATGGTATATAAAGGAACTTATGTTGATGGTGGTTCTTTCGCCTGTCATAAGATGGCTTTTGCTGAGGCTGAAGTTGGTGTTCCTACTTGTCACTTGTGCCCTTTGGGTGTGGTTTTCAATAAAATCTCCAGCGATATACTTTCCCAGAGACGGCTTGTTTTTCTTCTCTTTGGGAGCCTATTTCTCGTTGAACGGCAAGGATGTGGTAAGCATATTCAGTCGATGGTTAAAGCCTTCTGCTATTCTTTATGTTACGGTAAGCATACTTACAGGCATTGCTTTCTTCTACGAAATAGAGAATGGGTTTTGTCTAAAGTTGTTTAACACACTCGTGGGCATTGTTTTTTATATATCGCTTGCCGAACATCTCTCTCGTGGAAACATAATAAACGCCACAAGAAAATACTTCGGTGCCGCGCTGTTCATTTATCTCTCGCATGGCATAATATGCAGCAAGATGATAAAGATAATGGTATTGTTGATAAGGCCCTCAGAAGACATAGGGTATATAATGACCGACGTGATGTCGTACGTTATAAGCATTCTGCTTCTTTACGGCATTTACAGAATGTTAGAAAAATATGCTCCTAAAGTGTTATCGTTGCTTTTAGGTAGATGAAAAATAAATTTTTAGGCTATTATTTTCTTTTTATTGTATTTTTCACTAACTTTGTATGCAAAAGAGAGTAGTTATGGCTAATGACACTTTATGGCAGGATGAATACTGGCTTTTGCTGATGCAACTCTATCTGAAGAAGCCAGCGGGAGTGAAACCTCTATACAGCAGGCAACTGGTTGACTTGAGTATGGAGTTGCACATACCGCCACATGTGCTGCGCGAGAAGATGTTCAAGTTGCGCAGTCTTGACGAGCCGAGGATAGAGAAACTATGGAACACCTATGCCAAAAACCCACAGAAACTGTCGCGTGGAATAAAGAAACTGCGTCAGATGAAGGGATTCAGCAATGCAGAGGAGTTCTATGAGGGCGTGGAACTGAACGAGAGTTTCGAGAAGTATTTCCGTCCGCTTGCCGAAAGACCAGAACTGAAGCCAGTGATGCTGGTGATGATACTGAACCTTTATTTCCAACTGACACCTATAACAATGGTGGAGGAGACGCCGGAGATACAGCAACTGGCAAAGAAAATGAAGATAAAGCCGGGTGTTGTGGTAGAGGTGATGGACATATACCAGATATTCGACCCCTACCTGAAACGTGAGGAGATGATTTTCAGCAGTCTTCTCGGTCCGTGCCAGAAGGTGTGGCAGCGATTCGGTAATGATAATCCAGAGGAACTGTCGGCACTGGCGGGACAACTGATAGAGTATTTCTAAACTCTAAACCCTAAAGTATAAACTTCTGAAAAGATGCGGTTAGTACAGACTCAAGAACAGAAACTGGAACAAAGACAGAAACTCACACAGCAGCAGATGCTGCAAGTGAAGTTGCTGGAGATGCCGTTGGCAGAACTCGAACAGAGCGTTCAGGCGGAGATTGACGACAATCCCGCCCTGGAGTCGATGGCTAACGACGGTGACAACTATGATGAGCAAGGTTCCACATTCGATGGAGATATAGAGGAAAACGACTTTGAAAACACAGAGGAAAAGGAGGAAAGAAAGGAAGAACTGGACATGGCGCTGCAGCGGATGATGGGAGACGACGAGATGCCAGAGGCAAGTGGCGATATGTCAAGTAAGAACCAAAATGCTGAGAGCGAAGAGATAACATTCGGCGACCAGACTTCTTTCTATGACAGACTGAAGGAGCAGATGGGCGAACTCGACCTTTCTGACCAGCAGCGCGACATTATGGAGTATATCATTGGTTCGCTCGACAACGATGGCTTGCTGCGAAAAAAGATAGACACCATCGTTGATGAACTGGCAATATATCATAATATATACACCACCGAAAAAGAGGTGAAGGAGATGTTGGAGGAGATTCAGGAGTTCGATCCTGCCGGAATAGGGGCAAGGACACTGAAAGAGTGCCTCCTGATACAGATAGACCGCAAGCAGGGAAACCACATACGCCTCGTTCTGAGGGAAATAATAGACAAGCACTATGATGATTTCATCAGCAAGCGTTGGGAAAAGTTGTCGCAGACAATGGCGCTGAGCGACGACGATGTGGAGCAACTGAAGAAGGAGGTGCAGCGGCTTAACCCAAAGCCAGGTGCTTCTTTAGGCGAGGCAGAGGGAAGAAACTTGCAGCAGATAACGCCCGACTTCATCATCGATACTGCCGACGACGGCACCGTGACATTCACAATCACCAAGGGAAGAGTGCCCGATCTTTATGTTAGCGACTCGTTCACCGACCTCGTGAAGACATATCAGAAGGACAAAACAAAACTGAGCACAAAGGAGAAAGAGGCCCTGCTGTACGCTAAGGAGAAAATAGACCGCGCGCAGAGTTTCATAGATGCCATAAAGCAACGCCGCCATACGCTATATGTAACGATGCGGACTATAATAGAAATACAGAAGAAGTATTTCCAGGAAGGTGACGAGGCAGAACTGAAACCCATGATACTGAAGGACATTGCCGACCGGACGGGGCTCGACATAAGCACCGTGTCGCGCGTGAGCAACCAGAAGTATGCACAGACACGATGGGGAACGTTCCGACTGAGACACTTCTTCAGCGACAGCATTAAGACAGAGACAGGAGAGGAACTGTCAACAAGAAAACTCAAGACCGTGCTACGTGACATAATAAACGGCGAGGACAAGCACAAGCCTCTGGGCGACGACGCCTTGAGCAAAGAGATGAAACAGCGCGGGTTCCCTATAGCACGGCGCACCGTGACAAAGTATCGCGAACAGATGGGAATACCCGTTGCAAGACTGAGAAAGCAATGACTGAGAAACGACTTATTTTAGCATCAAGGGTGATAAGCAGCATCATATCGCCTTTCTACCTGCCCATGTTCGGCGTGATAGCGCTGTTCATGTTCACCTATCTTGGCATGCTCGACACGTGGATAAAGTTGCGCGTGCTGCTGATAGTATATGTTTTCACAGTCATTATTCCCACCTACCTTATTAAAATATATCAGTATTATCACGGATGGACACCGATACAACTTGGACAAAAGGAAAGGCGAATGGTGCCTTACGTGATAAGCATTGTGTGCTATTTCGCATGTTACTACATAATGAACGTGCTACACATGCCTCATTTCATAGGAACGGTGATAATAGCGGCACTCGCCGTGCAGGTGATTTGCGCCCTGATAAACCTGCGATGGAAGGTATCAACCCACTCGGCAGCCATCGGTGGCGTGATAGGCAGCGTGATAGCATTCTCATTTCTCTTCACGTTCAACCCCACATGGTGGCTCTTCCTGCTGTTTTTCATGGCAGGACTCGTTGGCACCAGCCGCATGATACTGCGTCAGCACACGCTGACCGAGGTATGCATGGGATTCATCATGGGCATCATCGTTGCCTTCCTCTCGGTTATCTATTATAGAAACATAGTTTAAAGTTTAAAGTTTAAAGTTCAAAGTTCAAAGAATATGACTCCATTAGTAAGCATTATCATGGGCAGCACAAGCGACATGCCCGTTATGGAAAAAGCAATGAAGTTTCTCGACGAGATGCAGATACCGTTCGAGGTGAATGCTCTGTCGGCTCACCGCACACCGGCGGCAGTAGAGAAGTTTGCAAGTGAAGCAGCAGGACGCGGCATCAAGGTGATTATCGCGGGTGCAGGCATGGCGGCAGCACTGCCAGGTGTCATAGCGGCACAGACAACACTGCCAGTCATCGGAGTGCCAATCAAAGGCTCGGTGCTCGACGGTGTCGATGCACTTTACAGCATATTGCAGATGCCTCCAGGCATCCCCGTGGCTACGGTGGCCATCAACGGTGCCCTTAACGCTGCCATCCTCGCCATGCAGATGATTGCTCTCGGCGATGAGGCTATGGCAAAGAAGTTTGCCGAATATAAGGCTGGACTCGGCAAGAAAATAGAGAAGGCTAATGCCGACCTTGCCGAGATAAAATACAAATTTAAAGTTTAAAGTTTATAGTTCAAAGTTAAAAGAATATGGCAGAGCGCAGAAAGACATCTGTAACACATGTGGGAAACATCGCCATCGGTGGCGACAACCCCATCAGGATACAGTCGATGGCTACCACAGACACCAACGACACCGAGGCTTCGGTGGCGCAGGCGAAGCGCATCATCGATGCTGGCGGCGAACTGGTACGCTTCACCACGCAGGGCAAACGCGAGGCCGAGAACATGAAGAACATTAGCGATAGGCTCAAGGCCGACGGCTATGACACTCCGCTTGTTGCCGATGTGCACTTCACGGCGCATACTGCCGACGTGGCAGCACTCTACTGCGAGAAGGTGAGAATAAACCCCGGAAACTACGTTGACCCAGGTCGTACGTTCAAACATCTGGAATATACCGACGCAGAATATGCCGAAGAACTGATGAAGATAGAGCGTACGCTGGTGCCATTCCTTAATATCTGCAAGGAGCATCACACCGCAGTGCGCATAGGAGTGAACCATGGCTCGCTCTCAGACCGCATAATGTCGCGCTACGGCGACACACCAGAGGGTATTGTGGAGAGTTGTATGGAGTTTCTCAGAATATGCCGCCGCGAGGATTTCAACGACATCGTAATATCAATAAAGGCTTCAAACACCGTGGTGATGGTGAATACCGTGCGGCTGCTTGTAGAGACAATGGACAAAGAGGACATGCACTATCCGCTGCATCTCGGCGTCACCGAGGCTGGAGAAGGTGAGGACGGACGCATTAAGAGTGCTGTGGGTATCGGCGCTTTGCTCACCGAGGGCATCGGCGATACCATCCGCGTGTCGCTCTCGGAGGAGCCAGAGGCTGAGATTCCGGTGGCTCGCCGCCTGGTGGAACTTATCCCTGAGTGCACCGCCTTGCGCGAAAACGCCATCATAAAGGACGATACTCTCTATCTCGACATCAACGCCGACACGTGGGAAGACCTGCAACTGAAGGCGGCAATGGCGGCAGGAGCCATACTAATTGACAAGAAAGCCCATAACCTCGTCATTTCATGTCCCGAAGGAGTAAAGTTCAAAGTTCAAAGTTCAAAGTTCAAAGTTCAAGATCTTCAGGACTCCATCCTGCAGGCGGCACGCATAAAATTCACCAAGACGGAGTATATCTCATGTCCTGGATGCGGTCGAACACTCTACGACCTGCGCACCACCATTGCCCGCATCAAGGAGGCAACGCGCGGCATGACGGGACTGAAGATAGGCATTATGGGCTGCATTGTGAACGGTCCTGGCGAGATGGCTGATGCCGACTACGGCTATGTTGGTGCCGGACGCGGCAAGATAAGCCTTTACAGGAACAAGGAGTGCGTACTCAAGAACATACCAGAGGAAGAGGCTGTTGACCGACTTCTGGAACTGATAAAGAGCGACGGAAAGGCTTAAAAAGCACTACACAAATAGCGTTTTGCAACTTCTTGAAATCTCAAGAGGTTGCAAAACGTTTTTTAAATGCAAAAAAAGCAATAGAAAAAGCATTTTCCTGATTCTGTATATGAGTGCAAAAGGTGTGGCCGACAATATAAAAAGAGGGTTCGGGAAATCATTCGAAATAGGTATAAATAGGGTTTTTCCCACAATTAATAGGAATATCCTTATTGCCGTTAGTGCTGAAAATGCTATCTTTGCAGTGAAGTTTTTAATCACTAAAGCATGTAAATATGAAAAAGATTATCGCAACTATCGCATTGGCGGCATTCGCTTTGATGCCGTCGTTTGCACAGAACTACACCCGCAGCAGGTACTATAACCGCAACACGGGACAGTTGGATTATGGCTATGGCACACGAGGCAGTTATATGAATCGTGACACTTATTTCGGCTTCCGCGTAGGACCGGCATTCACAACAGTAAACTCTGACAATCCCTTCCTCGACGGAGGAAAGATGAAAACGGGTCTCAACGTGGGTGTGGCAGCAGGCTTTGCCCTCACCGACCGTGCCCCGCTGTTCCTCGAGTCGGGCGTTTACTATGTTGAGAAAGGAGGCAAGAACAAGAAGAGTGGACTGGACTTCACCTATAACCTGGGGTATGTGGAGGTGCCGTTTGTGCTGAAGTATGCCTATAACATCGACCGCACGTTCTCCATACAGCCGTTCTTCGGCGGTTATTTAGCATGCGGTGTGGCAGGCAAGATAAAGGACTTCAACGGTCATGAGGCGTACAACTCGTTCGACGATGACTACGACGGAGCCTTCAAGCGCTTCGATGCTGGTCTGAGAATGGGTGTCGGCGTGGGCATCGACCTCTTCTATGCCGACCTCACTTACGACCTCGGACTGTCTAACATCGGCAACGATGCCTTTGATGAGGCTCACAACAGCGCGCTGATGCTCACCTTCGGAGTGAATTTCTGATGTTAAGTTTGTGAGTTTTTAAGTTTGTGAGTTTATGAGTTTTTAAGTTTGTGAGTTTTTAAGTTTGTGAGAATAGAAGTGCAAACGCCAGTTTTAACGTTGCCATGTATCAATGGCTGACGACCAGCAATGTGATGTCTACACTCCTAAACTCCCAAACTCAAAAACTCAAAAACTTAAAAACTCCTTAATTAAAATAAACAGCAGCCAATGGAGAACAACCCCGAACTGCAACTGGCATGGGACTTCGTTGAGAACACTGGAGTGAGCATTTTCCTGACAGGAAAGGCAGGAACAGGCAAGACAACATTCCTCAGAGAGGTGAAACAGAGGTCGCCAAAACGAATGGTGGTGGTGGCACCTACGGGTGTTGCCGCCATTAATGCTGGTGGGCAGACCATCCACTCGTTCTTCCAACTGCCGCTGTCGCCATTCGTTCCCGAGTCGCGTTACAGGGAGCGGTACGACTTCTCGAAAGAGAAGAAGAAACTGCTGCGCACTCTCGACCTTCTGGTCATCGACGAGGTGTCGATGGTGAGAAGCGACCTGCTCGACGCAATAGACGATGTCATGCGCCGCTTCCGCGACCCCCGACGACCCTTCGGAGGTGTCCAACTGCTGCTGATAGGCGACCTCCAGCAACTAACACCCGTCGTGACACCCGCCGACGAGGCACTGCTGAAAGCCCATTACGACACGCCTTACTTCTTCGGTTCTAATGCCTTGCGGCAGACACAGTATGTCACCATCGAACTGAAACAGGTTTACCGACAGCAAGACAGGGCGTTCATAGACATTCTGAACCATATTCGCGAAGGTCAGGTGACCGCCGCAGACCTTGAAAGACTGAACCAACGGTGCATCAACAACTTCCATCCATCGCCCGATGAGGGCTACATCAGACTTACCACTCATAACCATCTGGCAGACACGTACAACGAACAGGAACTGTCAGACATTCCGTCGAGGGCATTCACCTACAACGCCAGAATAGACGGTACATTCCCCGAATATGCCTATCCCACCGACATCGACCTCACGCTGAAGCAGGGGGCACAGGTGATGTTCGTGAAAAACGACACTGAAGGGCGCTACTATAATGGACGCATAGGACGCATAACGAGCATCGACGAGAGGCATGTCAGCGTGTTATGTCCCGGCGACGACCGCGCCATCGACGTGGAACCTACAGAGTGGGAGAACACAAAATACGTGCTGAACGAGAAAACAAAGGAGATAGAGTCCACCGTGCAGGGAACGTTCAGACAACTGCCTCTCAGGCTGGCATGGGCCATAACGATACACAAAAGCCAGGGACTAACCTTCGAGCATGCCATCATCGACGCGGCATTCTCGTTCGCCGCAGGACAGGTTTACGTGGCACTGAGCCGATGCAAGACACTCTCGGGAATGGTGCTCGCCAAGCCAGTAAGACGCGAAAACATAATGAGTGACAGCCGCGTGGAGAGTTACATCGCGCAACAAGAAACACAGGCGCAGCGCAGCATCGAGATGTTACCGACGCTGAAGGAGCAGTTCCACCGCGAACAACTGCGCCAACTGTTCGACTTCACCGACCTTCAGCGCGGCGAGAACCAACTGGCGAGAGTTCTCGAGGAGCACTTCTCGAACACCTATCCGCGACTGGTGGCTGCACATAAGCAGGCACGCGACGACATTAATAATAAGGTGGTGGAGGTGGCACGCAAATGGACCGCCGTCTTCATGGCTCTCAGCGGCGAGCAACTGAATGCCACCGAGTTCCGCGAACGCGTGACACGCAGCGCCGCCTATTTCCTCGGCATCGTAACCGATGTGATGGGCAGTTTGCTCGGCAACACCTCTGCCGAGACCGATAGCAGCATGGTGAGAAAACGTTTCACCGATGCCCTTGCCGACACCTCGATGGCTTTTGAAATAAAGACGGCTCTGCTGAAAGAGATAACGATGAAAGGCTTCGACGCCACAACATTCATGAGGATGAAGCAGCGCGTCACACTCACCGTGGTTGACGGTAAGGAGCAGAAGCCGGAGAAGCGCAAGCGGCACGGCAAGAAAGACGCGGAGAAGGCAGACGTGAACACCGAGGACATACAGAACAAGGAACTCTTCGAGCGACTTCGCAAGTGGCGAGTGCACAAGAGTTTACAAAAGAAAATGCCGGTATATACCATCATTCAGCAAAAAGCACTCATCGGCATAGCCAACAGCAAACCAACGACAATAAAAGAACTCCTCGCCATACCCTATATCGGCAAGAAAACGGCCGAGGAATACGGGGAGGAGATTCTATCTATAGTTGATGAGTTTATGAGTTGATGAGTTTGTGAGTTTATGAGTTTATGAGTTGACAAGTAAACAAGTTGACAAGTTGACAAGTAAACGAGTTCTTTGCAAGCAAAGCGACCAGAGGTCGAGCGGACGAGTCAAATCATTCTGGTGTTAGGGGAATGGCCATCTCGCCAGAAGGATACTCTGTAAGATAGACACACTCTGCAAGTCCCTGGGTGCTCCATATCTTAGCATATTCGTCGCCTAAAAGTTTGTTCGTACTGTTGCACAACTGCCTTGCACCGCTCAATGTGGCATAACAGTTAAGGCAAATCTTATAAACTGTCTTTCCGTCTTCTATGTCCTTATATACCGGAGAACCATCGAATGCGTCGGGACAGTTATAGAAGAACTGCTTCACCTCTGCCATTGAGTTGCAGGTGGAGATAACAACATAATAAACAGTGGGCAGACCGCTAATCTTCACAGGCTTGCTGCTCAGCGTGACATACTTGCTGTGCACATAGCCGACAACATTGTCCACGCGAACCTTCCACCATGTGCCCTTGTTGCTCAGCAATACAGCACCCTTGCGATTGGTGGCAAGCACACCGATAATCTTTGATTTGGCACTTGGCGTTTTCCTTACATTCACGAAACCATCGGTGGAGATAGAATATACCAGTTTCTTGCCAGCCTGCTGTTCCATGCTCCAGCCGCCAAGGCAGAACATCATCATCAGGAGCGTCAGAAGAATCGTTTTTGTTTTCATAAGTTTCTTAGTTTTTGTTCAAATTGTATTTATCAATGCAAAGATAAAACAAAATAATAAAAGCGCAAAATATCATTTCGTTTTTAACACTCAGTTCTATTGCGAATGTCTTCGATGTTTGCGGCACACCATAAGAACAACAAATCTATGAAATATTCCTTCTCAGATACGACAAGTCGATATTGATTTCCCATGAACGAGAAGTCGTTTCCCAATGCCATGATAGAATTCTTTATGTTATGCACTATCTGCTGTTCTATCACTCGTTCATCTGTTTCGTCAAAATCCTCAATGTTCACACAATCAAGCAGGTATTCATTCGTCCGTTGTCAATGGACGAATTACAATATGACCGCTTTCACCAACAAGAATAATGTTCTTTTATTGCGTTTTGCTTACAAAGTTACTATTTTTTCAGGAAACCGTATTCATAGACTTTTGGTTCTATCTTCTTTGCCAATTCTTTCTGCTTTTGCCTAAGATTTGTGATGAGGCTAGTGTAGGTGGCATCTGTACTTTCTGTATTCATCTGTTGTTTGCCGCTCTTAGTGGTCTTGGTGCCTTGGAAGTAAAGACGTATATTGTAGAACGAGGCGTTTGGTCGCTCCTTCGCTATAGGCTGCATGTGATAATAACGCCATAGTTCACGCCCGGCATCCATTACGGCCTGGGCTTCAGGTGAGAATCGTAGTGTTTGGGGGGCAGATGCGTTGGTCGGGTCTTGTCCTTCTTCAAACAGTTCGCCTTCTGCACAAGATGGAGCCTTTGACGGTGTATGCTTGCCTTGCAGATAGTCGCTCATGAAATGACTCTCAAACTTCTCTTGTGCACCAACTTCTTCTTCGGTGAAGGGAATCCAGTGGTTAGTTCCATTTTCGTTGCTAATGCGATTCTGGCCATGAAATAGGGTATATACGAGGCAATCAGTTTGAAATTCCGAATCGTTTTGCCATCCATCATTAGGAAATAAGAACTGGTCACGGTCGTTAATCCAAGTTGCTATGATGCAATGACGGACTGCAAGGTAAATAGACACTTCTATGATATTCATATCAGTAATAAGCGTTCCCCTTGGATGTGGTAATTGAGATTTGTCGTTTATAATGAAATTGTAATTGGCATTTTGAAAATCGTTACCTTTGGCTGACATATACCCAATAGATGATTCTCCTTTTCTATTCCTTGTGGAAATGATCCAATCGTTTATTGTAGGTACTTCTGACTCTGTTTCAAGAACTTTCGTGTACAAAAAATTGCCTTGTGCATCATATAAATCGGTTTTCACTTGTTCTATGGTTTCTGAAATATCTGTGTGCCAAATGAAAAAGCCAATTGGAAAGTCACCTTTTACATTGTCGAAAGTATTGGCCGGAACACAAAAATTCCGACCGGGCTTCGCCCGGAACTCCCTGCGGAACTCACGGAAGTTGGGTGCTTGCACAATTTTCAAAGTTGAAAATTGTGCAAGCACCGCTGTAGGGAGTTCGTCATATATTCTGATGAGGAATTGGGCGAAGAGTTCTCTTCCCGCAATACCAATCCTGTTTAGGTACTTTTTATAGGTCTTAGTTTGAACAGCAACATTTGTTTTGTTCTCTCCGCTTCCAATAACAGTTTTTCTATTCGCTGCTTCAGCATACGGCGGATTGATATAAATCACCAACTTCCTTCTTTTCTCTGGATCGCGAATAATATCCTGCAATGATTTGGGCAATTTAGATTTCTTCGTGACATTCCCGTTTTTGTCTATCTCGTCTAACAGTTGGTCGTTGAGGAAATCGAACTGGAACACATGGCTTTCCAATAGGTTGGCTCCACCCTTCTCTTTATCACGAGCAGCGGCATTCATGGCCTCAATACGCTGGAGCATAGCCTGTACGTCGGCCTTATCAAGGGTGGAAGCATAGATGTTATACTTATTAGTAAGACCAGCCAACAGGTTGCCAGTGCCTGCACAGCAATCCCAGACGTAGTATTCCTCTTGCCAGTTTTCCCCTAATTCAGCCGCTATGTATTGCTGGCTGAGTTCCACCCATCGGGCAGGAGTAAAAAATGAGCCTTTACGTTCGCGGACATCTTGTGGCACCAGCAGGTCGCGGCGGTTCACGATGTCATCCCAGTATTCTCGGCGGGGAGGACGGGCATATCGGTTCCAGAACTGGGTGTGAGCCTGCTGATGGTCATTGAACTGTGCCTTAGTAAAATCTTCCAATCCGAAATCGTTTATGCGACGGTCAAGCAGGTAGTGGTCGTTCTGGAGGAGCACGAACAGTTTCTCCCCCAGCGTATTATTTTCCTTTGAGAGGATGTCGGCCAAATAAAAGTCTGCGTCGATGATGCCCGCCTGCTTGGCGATCTCCCAGTTGATGTTGATGGTCGGCTTTACTGCTTCGAGCCACTTCAGGTAGATATGGGTGAAATTGTTCTTGTTGATGCGTATATGCCGCACCCCCTGTTTGCGTAGTGTGAAATTGCGCCGAATGAAATAAACAAGTTCTTTGGCATCATGTTCGTAATTGTATATCTCCAATCCGTTATGAAGCGTGTCGGATAGCAGTTCCTTTAACTGCAAAAACTCCTTAGTGGTATGGTCGCTTGGGGCAACGTTCCAGTTAAAATCGTTTTGTCGAAGCACTTCCAGAATGGAAGAGTAGGGAAGGAATGCAATCTTTTCAGCATCGAATGCTCCAAGAAAGGCTGGTGGCAGTATTTTGTCCTGTGGCCGTTCCTTACCTATTGTAAGGATCAGTTGGATGAATGACTCATAAATATCGTGGCTGGTGCCTTTCTTGGCCTCAGCCCAAAGCAATGACTCCGCTTCATTAAGACCAAGCGGATCAGCGGGGATTGACACGCAAAAGTCTATACGTCCGAAGATTTGCGTCGTGTCGAAAGCATCGAACAGATCATGCGCCACTTTGTTTTTCAGTTCCTCCTCAAGAATGTTTCCGTAATATGCCATATCTTATATCCAACCCATTTTCTTGAACTTCTCAATTTGCTCTAATTCCTCGGCAGAAGGGCCTTCTTCTTTAGAAGAACCTTTGTAGTTTTGGTATTGTAATTCCCAATTGTCTAAGAGTTTCATGACTTCTTGCGTGATGATTTCATCACGATGCTCAATGTTGCCAAGCGTCCAATCGTTATCTATGCTTGTAACAAGAATTCTTGTCACCTCTATGTCAGACTTCTGATATTCTGTCTGCTTTTTCTTGAAATAACCGTTGCTGGCAATGATGTTAAGTTTCTTTTCAAATGGAGTCTTGTTGCCAATATGTTCTATCATGTCATTGACAACTTTAGGTTCAACAACAGGGAAGAATGAACTTTGCCACTTCTGAGGCAGAATATGCTCAATCTGCCAATTGTCTGGCAATAGTTCTTCTTGATGATTATAGGCATAAGATTTCAGTAACATTCTGACAATATTCCGATGTGCAATCTTGATTCTGTCTTTTACGGCATCTATGTCAATAGGACGGAAGTCGAATTGTGGGTGCGTGTCCTTTATTATCTTTGCATTAAGTTTCATAATGTCTGCCTTCACTGCATTAATGGTAGGGAAGAGAATAAAGCGAGTCATCAGTTCGCCTGCAAGTTTGTTGAGGAAAAGCAGAAACTCCTCATCGAAATTGACATCTTTACGATGAGCCAAATAATAAATAATAACAGGATATTTCCAGTATTCATTAGGATACGAGACCAACGTGTCTAATGCTTTTCTTATCTTTGGATTGTTATCCCATGTCTCTTCGGGTATGTCGTGGTTAGTATTGATAACTTTCCATAGACCCAGAACAATGCTCAAGTCATTCATCAATTCCGAGTCATACAGTCTCTCGCATTTGCCGGCAAGATAATACTTTCTAACGCCAGGCGTAGTAGAACTGACATCCCCTTCTTTGGCGCGCAAAAAAAACATGTAGTAATAAAAGAGCCGCTGAATGCTTTCGTTCGCCTCCGCTGCTTCTTTTTCCAAAGACTTCCACTGGGCAATAAAACACTCTTTTTCTTCCTCTTTAAGATGGTTATATATCTTAGCCTTGAAAATGTCTGCATCAGAAAGCGGCAATCCTCTATTGTTCAGAGTAGAGAAGATGGTCAATGCGGTATCTTGGCTGTCCGCTCCTATAGGCAAAAGGATTGCTTGGTTTAATAGTGCGTAGATAAAATCATATATTTGTAATGGTGACTCGCTGCAATGTTTATCATACAATTTCTGAAATTGCAGATAATTCTTAGAGTAGTTGTCGTCTGCTTTTATATCAGCCTCACCTGTTTCAAGAATCTTCCTTAGTATTTCATTTCCAGCATTATCAACTACTTTTGACGTGAGAAGAATGTCTGAATAGTCAACTTTACCCGTTAGGTTGTCTGTCCTCCAAATGGCAGGTTCTATTTTACCAATAAAATTGCGTGCTGCGTCAGTGTTTGCATCATCACCTTTAATTAATTTGGTATAAATAGCGCGAAGTAAAAGAAATAAAGAGGTAATTCTTTGCTGTCCATCAATAATTTCTTGTTCACCATTCTCATTCTCGAAAGAGACAATGCTTCCAAGAAAATAACTGCCGCTATTCTTTAAACCGCCTATGGTGGTAGCAAATTCCCAAATATCTTCAAATAATGTTTCTATTTGCTCATCTGTCCAAGCGTAGGGCCTTTGATATTCAGGAACAACAAAAGGTTTTGCTCTTCCTGTAGACAAAAGTTCCAATACGTTCTGTTTGTTTACGCTTATAGTTGTTGCCATAGTAAATGTTTTTGTTATTTCATATGTTCATCACTCGTTGCGTGTGCAAATATAATAAATATGTTGCAAGAAGACAAATATAACCAGAGAAATCAATGTAGAATTAGAATAAGTTGTGAGGGTTCCTCGTTTTTCCTTGTCTTGCTTTTTATTTACGTGCATTCTGCGTTAATCTTCGAAAATTGCTCGTTTGTTACAGCCTTTTTCCGTAACTTTGCCAACTGTATGAAAAAGATTTGCGATTTCATAGCCCGCTGGATGGGGCTTATTGTGTTGCTTGCTGCTGTGCTTGCCTATCTGGTGCCTGCACCGCTGAAGGCTATCGACACGTGGTATATCAACCCGCTACTCGGAGTGATAATGTTCGGCATGGGACTCACGCTCTCTGCCAAGGACTTCCAGATAGTGTTCAGCAGACCCAAAGATGTGTTGTTGGGCTGTCTGGCGCAGTTCACTATCATGCCGGCGATGGCGTGGCTGCTCACCAAGGCGTTCTCGCTGCCTGAGGAACTGGCACTCGGTGTGATTCTCGTGGGCTGTTGTCCGGGTGGAACGGCATCTAACGTCATCACCTTCCTTGCAAAGGGCGACCTTGCGCTGAGTGTCGGCATGACCGCATGCTCCACGCTGATTGCCCCGCTGCTCACTCCCCTGCTGGTGCTCCTGCTTGCCGGCACAATGGTCAACGTAGATACCGTGGGTATGCTGCTAAGCATTGTCTATGTGGTAATAGCACCCATCGTAGGCGGTCTGCTCTTCCAGCACTTCCTTCCTGAACTAACGAAGAAGGCAGTGGCCTTCCTGCCAGCCTTCTCGGCACTTATGATAGCATTGGTTGCCAGCATCGTGGTGGCTCATAGCGCCGACAAACTCACTGCCGGAGGAACTATTGTCATCCTCGTCGTGATGCTTCACAACCTCAGCGGCTATGCCTTGGGCTACGGCATAGGATGGCTGCTGCACCTGCCCATGAAGAAACGCACCGCCATAAGCATTGAGGTGGGTATGCAGAACTCCGGGCTTGCTGCCTCGCTCGCAGTGCTTCACTTTGCCGCCTTCCCGCTTGCCACCATCCCCGGCGCCATCTTCAGCGTGTGGCATAACATAAGCGGAGCCTTAATGGCAAAACTTTACAGCAGATACAACAAATAACAAATACACTTAAAACCTATGAGGAAACTATTTTCAACAATTATCTTTATTGCAGTGGCTACGCTGACAGCGGCAGCCCAGGGACAAAAGGGAAGCGGATACCCCATCAGTCAGGTGCCTTTCACATCGGTGAAACTTCAACAGTCCACGTTCTGGGGCCAGCGCTTGCTTGCCGCACGCGACGTCACCGTGCCCCTGGCTTTCAGCAAATGTGAAAGCGAGGGAAGATACAAGAACTTCATCCAGTGCCAGAACCCCAGCCCCGACTATCCGCCATCGGGCTTCTCGTTCGACGACACCGATGTGTATAAAACCATCGAGGGTGCAAGTTATCTGATGCAAACATTCCCCGACAAGAAACTGAAAGCATATATCGACTCGGTGCTTGACTTCGTGGGCAAGGCACAAGAGCCCGACGGATACCTTTACACACCGCGCACCATGAACCCCTGGCACCCACACGAGTGGGCAGGAGACAAGCGATGGGCAAGCGAGGAGGTGCTGAGCCACGAACTGTACAATCTGGGGCACATGGTCGATGCTGCATGCGCACACTTCCAGGCAACAGGTTCAGACAAGTTCCTGAACATAGCGCGCCGTTATGCCGACTGCGTAGTGCGCGAGGTGGGACCCAATGCCGGACAGGCATGTGTGGTGCCGGGACACCAGATAGCAGAGATGGCGCTGGCGCGTCTCTATGTGCTCACCGGCGAGAAGAAATACCTTGACGAGGCAAAGTTCCTGCTCGACTATCGTGGCAAGACAACGATAAAGAACATCTACTCGCAGAGCGATAAGCCCGTCGTTGACCAGACAGAGGCTTGGGGACACGCCGTGAGGGCTGGTTATATGTATGCCGGAATGGCCGACGTGGCTGCACTGACAGGCGACTCGGCATATCTGCATGCCATAGATGCCATCTGCAACAATATCATAAGCAAGAAATACTACATCACAGGCGGTGTGGGAGCGCGTCATGACGGCGAGGCCTTTGGTGCCGATTATGAACTGCCAAACCTCACAGCATATAACGAAACGTGCGCCGCCATCTCTATGGTGTATCTCTTCCAGCGCATGTTCCTGCTGCATGGTGACTCAAAATACATCGACTGTCTGGAGCGCACACTCTATAACGGCGTTATCAGCGGCATGTCGATGGACGGAGGACGCTTCTTCTATCCCAACCCTCTTTCGAGCGACGGCAAGTATAAGTTCAATGCCGACGGCAACACCACACGCCAGCCTTGGTTCGGCTGCGCATGCTGCCCCAGCAACCTGTGCCGCTTCATCCCCTCGGTGCCGGGATATATCTATGCCGTGAAGGACAATAACGTTTATGTAAACCTCTTCATGGGCAACACCGCCGACATTGACGTGGCAGGAAAGACCGTGACACTGGAACAAACCACCGACTATCCTTGGAACGGCGACATCGTCATAAACGTAAAGAAAGCACAGCAACGACAGTTTGCAATGATGATAAGAGTGCCCGAGTGGGTGACAGCAGGACCAGTGCCCTCCGACCTCTATCAATATGCCGACGGCAAACGTCTCGGCTACACCATTAGCGTGAACGGAGAAAAGGTGGAGGGCTCGCTGGTGAATGGCTACTGCCGCATAGACCGCCAATGGAAGAAGGGCGACCGCGTGTCTATCCACTTCGACATGGAACCTCGCGTTGTTGAGGCCAACAAGCATGTGACCGCCGACCGCGGCTGCATCGCCATAGAGCGTGGACCGCTGGTATATTGCGCCGAGGGTGCTGACAATGCCGGCACCGACGTTCACCACGTGCTGATGCCACAGAAACCGACGTTCACCATTGAGGAAGGCAAGACAATAGAGAACACCGAGTGCCAGATAGCCAACTCTCAGGCAAAGCGCTTCAACGTCACGGCACTGAAGACTAATGCCACCGAGGTTTCCCTCAATAGCGCAGGCACCATAACACAGCGACCAACCACCGTCACTCTGATTCCCTATTACGCCTGGAACCACCGTGGCACAGGCAAGATGGATGTCTGGTTTGCCAACTCCCTGCGAGGACTGGACGATTGAGGGTTGAGCGTTGAATGTTGAGCGTTGAGCGATGAATGTTGAGCGATGAGCGTTCTTTCTACGCTTTGCTCTGAAAGCGCCCCTTCGGGTCGAGCGGAGCGATGAGGGCTGAGCGTTGAGCGGAATCACTCATGATAAAAGTTCACTTATCTGAAAGGAATTAGAATAACTGAGAATTTATCTTATATTTATTCTCATTATTCTAATTTCTTTCTTTTTCTTTTTGTATTGTCTATGATTTCCACTACCTTTGCACACAAATTATAACTCAAACTTATTATGGCATATACACGTATCACAGCAACCGAGGCTGCTGCACTTATCCAGAACGATGAGAACATCGGTCTGAGCGGATTCACTCCAGCAGGAACCGCCAAGGCAGTAACAAGAGAATTGGCAAAGAAGGCAGAAGCAGAGCACGCTGCAGGCAGACCTTTCAAAGTGGGTATCTTCACCGGAGCGTCAACAGGACAGAGCACCGACGGTGTGATGTCGAACGCACAGGCCATCAAGTACCGTGCTCCCTACACCACAAACCCCGACTATCGCAAGCACGTCAATGCAGGTGAAATTGCATACAACGACATCCACCTCTCGCAGATGGCACAGGAACTGCGCTACGGATTCTTAGGACAGGTGGACTGGGCTATCATCGAGGTGTGCGACATCGAGGAGGTTGGCGACAAGATTCGCTGCTATCTCACCGCGGCAGGAGGCATCTCGCCCACTGTGGTTCGTCTGGCAAAGAAGGGCGTGATACTCGAACTGAACAGTTTCCACAGCCCCAACGCCAAGTTCATTCACGACGTTTACGAGCCTCTGGACCCGCCTTACCGCAAGGCAATTCCCATTGAGCACGTGGGTGACCGCATAGGAAAGCCATATATAGAGTTCGACAAGAGCCGTCTGACCGGCGTCGTGGAGTGCAACATTCCAGACGAGGCCCGCGCCTTCAAGGACAGCGACCCAGTAACAGACAAGATAGGATATAACGTGGCTGAATTCCTCGTTGAGGATATGCACCGCGGCGTGATACCAAGCACATTCCTCCCTCTGCAGAGCGGTGTAGGCTCTACTGCCAACGCCATTCTCGGCGCACTGGGACAGGACAAGCATGTGCCCGACTTCAACGTTTATACTGAGGTGATTCAGGACTCGGTGGTGGAGATGCTTCTCAGCGGCCGTGTGAAGGACGCTTCGGCATGCTCGCTCACCGTGAGCAACGACTGTCTGATGCAGATTTACGACAACATGGACTACTGCAAGCAGCACCTCACACTGCGCCAGAGCGAGATTTCTAACTCTCCTGAGATAATTCGCCGACTCGGTGTCATCGCTATCAATACCGCAATCGAGGTTGACCTCTACGGCAACGCCAACTCTACGCACATCAGCGGCGTGAAGATGATGAACGGTATCGGCGGTTCGGGCGACTTCGAGCGCAACGCTTTCCTCAGCATCTTCACCTGCCCGTCAACTGCAAAGGGCGGACTCATCTCGTCTATCGTGCCCTTCTGCTCTCACCTCGACCACACCGAGCACGACGTGAACATCATTGCCACTGAGCAGGGTGTTGCCGACCTGCGCGGAAAGAGCCCAATAGAGCGTGCTCAGGCAATCATAGAGAACTGCGCACACCCCGACTACAAGCAACTGCTCTGGGACTACCTGAAGATTGCAAAGATGGGACAGACACGCCACAACCTGCCTGCTGCGTTCGCAATGCACGACACGCTGTCACGCAAGGGCGACATGCGACTCACCGACTATGCAGAGTACGTGAAGTAATTGCTGCCTGACAGAGGGCGTTTACTTACCTTACCATATATAAAAAGGACATTGGGAACCACTCCCTTTGTCCTTTTTTCATGCCCCAAAAACACCCTCAAAAAATGCCCTTTGTATCTTATTGGATTTCAACAGCATACAAAACGCCTAACAATGTTATTAACTTTGTTGAACAAAGTTATTAAGATTGTTCAACAAAGTTAATAACATTGTTCCATCATTTGGCATCAATTGCAGAATAATTGGTATGCAATCGCTCCACTACAACATACAAATCTATTGCGGAAGCCACACGTGATGACTCCCGATTAATTTGTATGGCGTGTAATATGTTATGTCCTCGATTACCATAACATGTCTTTTGCTTGATACTTTACCTATGGAGAAGTCTGAAACAAATATCTCGCCATATTTGGAATCCAACAATGAGACATCCCGTATCGTTGCCTTTCCCTCGAAATAGAAGCACTTGAACAGTTTCTTCTTATCCTTGCTTTCAAAATAAGGAGAAAACTGCAAGGCATTCGACTTCGTGTAATCAAGTTTTGCTAAATCCTTAATACCAATACCGTTCATCTTGAATAAGGATGCATTTATATTTTCCGGGAAAACCAGAATAGTGTCTGACTCTTCCGAGCAAGGCCTTATATACTCATTGAATTCCAGCACATCAACATCGTTCTTTACCAATGCTTCCCCGTTAAGTTTTGTGATGACAACACGGTCGCGCTTGGAAAAGTCTATTATCAGTTTATAACTCTTCCCGCGCTTACGGTTAAGGTTACTTTCATACGCCTCTCTTATTTCCTCCTTAACAAACTCCTGGATATAATATCCGCATACCTTTACGGAGTCTATCGACGATTTTTGCGCATGCAGAGTCTGGGAAACCAAGGCGAGCATAGCGATAAATAAGCACTTCATTTTCATGAGTTTCTCATTAGATTCAATTCTTGTTTTCGCCACAAAGATAGATAATTAATATGGAAATGACAAAAGCGTGAGTGTTTTATTACCACATTTTTTGTATCTTTGCAAGGTAAAAGGAATATCGCTATGGTAAAAACAACGATTGGCATTGACGCAGGCATCAGCACGACAAAGATTGTTGGAATGAAGGACGGCAACGTGATATCACCTGTAAGGACGAAAATCTCCGACCGTGCATCACTGCAAGCAGCCCTCGGCAAATACCTTCAAAACAACGGCATCGCGCCTGATGAGGTGGAGAAGGTGATGATGACTGGCGTGGGAAGCCGTCTCGTCAACGATGAGTTATTCGGACTACCGGTGCATAAGGTGGAGGAGTTTGTCGCCAATGCCATGGGTGCCCGCTTTATCAGCAATGAAGACCACATGATGGTGGTAAGCATGGGCACGGGTACTTCGTTCGTCAGGTGCGACGGCGACGATATCAGTCATGCCGGTGGAATAGGCATGGGTGGCGGTACTTTGCAAGGACTTTCCCAACTATTGCTCCATACCGATGATGTGGCACGTGTGGCACAGATGGCTGAGACAGACTCTCTCGGTCAGGTGAACCTCCTGATAGGCGACATCAGTGACAATCCACTACCCGACCTTCCCATGGATGCTACGGCATCGTTGTTCGGAAACGTGCACGACACTGCAACACCCAACGACATCGCAAGTGGACTGATATGCATGGTGGTGCAGACCATCGGCTCTGCCACCGTACTTGCAACCCAAGGGTGTGGGTTAGGAAAGGCTGTGATGATAGGCACCCTGACCCGGTTGCCTCAGTGCCGAACCATCTTTAAAGAGATGGAAAAACTCTATGGCATACGCTTCATAATACCAGAATATGCCGAGTATTGCACTGCTATAGGAGCTGTTGTCAGTAAGGGTTGAGCGGTTTCTTCGTTAGTAATTAGTTGGAAAACTTAGGGTTATCATTTCACTATAACAAAAGGACGATATGCTTCGGAATATATTATTAGTAGCCCTTGGCGGAGCAATAGGCTCGGTTTGTCGCTACTTCCTTTCATTTATGAACACCTCGTTTCCATGGGGAACGTTCGTAGTCAACATCCTTGGTTCTCTGCTCATCGGACTGTTGGTCGGCTTGGTAAGCAAGGGCGCACTTTCATCAGAAATGAAACTGATGCTGGTAACAGGCTTCTGTGGAGGTTTTACCACCTTCAGCACCTTCGCTAATGAGTCGTTTGGCATGATGAAAGCAGGTGATGTTCTCCTTATGGCACTATATGTTGGTGCAAGCATCGTGATCGGCATATTGGCTGTATGGCTAGGTATGAATATAAGTAATCATTAAAAGAGGTACAGCACCGCCATCAATACCGTACTATACATGAGAAAAACGTGAGAGATAGAAAAGAATTTCACGAATTATACGAATAAGTTTTTATTGCTTATCTGCAACATGAAAATTCGTATAATTCGTGAAATACGTAGTAATGTATATTAGTTCTCTGCAAACGCGGCTGCCTCGGCTGCTGCGATTATTTCTTCGCGCGACTGTTCGGCTTTCTTCATCGAGATGTCAGAGAGGTCGAACTCTGTTCCTCCAGACTGTTCGTCCTGCTGGCTCTGGTTGTTCCTCACTGTCTCTTCACCGTCATAGTCGGCAGAAGAATTCGTGTTTTCGGCTCCTCTCGTTTGGTTTGAGACGATGAAGTCTTGCTTCACCTCCTGTTCGGGCACTCCCACAGGCTGCTCCTCCATCTTTGTTCGTGCCGACTTGGCGGCGAAGATAGAGTCGATGAAGCGTGGCTGCTTGCGCAGTCGGCTCAGCGTCTGTCGGCTTGCCTGCTGCTGACTCTCCTTCTTGGAGTAGCCCTTTCCTGTGTCGCCTTCCACTCCCTCAAGCACCGTCATGTAGCAGAATGTTGGGTTTCCGTCTTGGTCTTTCTCGCTCTTCACCAGTCGGAACTCGAGTTTCACCTTGTTTTTCTGACTCCATTCTATCAGTTTCGACTTGAAGTTGACTTCCTTATAAGCCACTTTGTCGATATTTATGAGTTGCGCCAGGATGCGCTTCTCCATGAAACGCATGCAGGCGTCGTAGCCTCGGTCCAGATAGATAGCGCCTACAAGTGCCTCGAAGGCGTTGCCGCCCATGTAACTGTTGTGGCTGGTGTTGGTGCGCGACGACTGTATCAGTCGGTTTATTCCCATCTCTTCTGCAAGTCGGTTGAGCGTCTCGCGCTGCACTATCTTCGAGCGTGTGTTAGTGAGGAAGCCCTCGCGCTTGCCCTCGAAGTGGTTGAACACGATGTGGCCCACCACGGAGTCGAGCACCGCATCGCCGAGAAACTCCAGTCGCTCGTTGTTCACGGGTCGCCCTTTCTCGTTGCGGCTTCGCATGCTCTTGTGCATCAGTGCCGTCTTGTAGTATTCGATGTGGCGTGGATAGAACCCGAAGATTTCGTAAAGAGCCGAAAAAAGCTCCTTTTCCTTGCGGAAAGGGAGCCTTATTCTGTCAATGATATTATTCAGCATACTTCTTGAAGACAACACATGCGTTGTGACCGCCGAAACCGAAGGTGTTGCTCATTGCAGCACGAACCTCTCTCTTCTGAGCCTTGTTGAAGGTGAAGTTGAGGTTATAGTCGATTTCCTCGTCCTTATCGTCCTCATCGTGATTGATGGTAGGAGGCACGATGTCATTCTTCACTGAGAGCACTGCAACCATAGCCTCTACTGCTCCTGCTGCTCCGAGCAGGTGGCCAGTCATCGACTTTGTAGAACTGATGTTCAGTTTGTATGCAGCGTCGCCGAACACTTCCTTGATGGCCTTAGCCTCTGAGATGTCGCCCACATGTGTCGATGTGCCGTGCACGTTGATGTAGTCGATGTCCTCAGGCTTGAGGTTAGCGTCCTCGAGTGCAGCCTCCATAACGAGTTTTGCACCGAGTCCCTCAGGATGAGAGGCTGTGATGTGATAAGCGTCGCCGCTCATTCCCTCGCCCACCATCTCGGCATATATCTTTGCACCGCGTGCCTTGGCGTGCTCCAGTTCTTCGAGAATGAAGCATCCGGCACCCTCTGCCATCACGAAACCGTCGCGGCTTGCGCTGAACGGACGGCTGGCACGAGCGGGGTCGTCATTGCGTGTTGAGAGGGCATGCATGGCATTGAATCCTCCCACTCCGCACTCGCATACGGCAGCCTCGGCACCGCCAGCCACGATAGCGTCGGCCTTGCCCAGACGTATCAGGTTGAAAGCGTCAGCCAGGGCGTTGCTCGAAGAGGCGCATGCGCTGGTTGTTGCGTAGTTAGGTCCGTGGAATCCGTACTTGATAGAAATATGACCTGCAGCGATGTCGCTGATCATCTTAGGAATGAAGAATGGGCTGAACTTAGGTCCGTTCTCGATGTTCTGGCCGTAGTAAATCACTTCGTCCTGGAAGGTCTTTATACCGCCGATGCCCACACCGAACACCACTCCAATCCTGTTCTTGTTGACTTTCTCCAAATCCAAGCCGCTGTCTTCCACTGCCTGGATGGCACTGGCAAGCGCATACTGCGAGTAACGGTCAAGTTTGCGTGCTTCCTTGCGGTCGATATACTGGTTGGGGTCGAATCCCTTTACCTCGCAAGCAAATTGAGTCTTGAATTTAGAGGGGTCGAAATTAGTGATAGTTGCTGCACCGCTCTTTCCTGCTATGAGGTTGTTCCATGTCTCCTCAGGATTGAGTCCCACAGGTGTCACGGCACCAAGACCTGTCACTACTACTCTTTTTAACTCCATTATATAAAAAAATAATTGATAATGGATAATTGATAATTGACATTGATTGCTGCCGAAGCGACAACAAACAAATTATCAATTGTCAATTATCAATTATCAATCTGTTAAAAAATAAAATTATTTCTGGTTGTCCTCAATGTACTTGATAGCGTCGCCAACAGTACCAATCTTCTCTGCCTGGTCGTCTGGAATAGAGATGTTGAACTCCTTCTCGAACTCCATAATCAACTCTACAGTATCCAAAGAGTCTGCACCAAGGTCGTTTGTGAAGCTTGCTTCTGGCTTAACCTCTTCTTCATTTACACCGAGTTTCTCAACGATGATGTCCTTTACTTTAGATTCAATTTCTGACATAATTGTAAAATTTAAATTGTTAATAATATTCCCTAATATTTAAAAATCGGGTGCAAAGGAACAAATTTTTATTTAAGTGTGCAAATAATTTACCCAAAAAAACACCTTTTGTTGCACAAACCACCCCCAAGTGTGCAACTTTTCCATGTTTTTTTATAAAAACTTTGCCATTTAAAAATAAATATATATATTTGCATCAAATCTAAAAAACACAAAGAAAATGTCATTTACACAACTCTGTAACAATATTTTCAACAAGGCAATTAACGATTACCATGTTACTGACAACGTTGATACTCCTATCAACAATCCGTACGACCGCGACTCGATAGAAAACAGACTGTACCTGAAGTGCTGGATTGACACCGTGCAATGGCATTACGAGGACATCATACGCGACCCGCACATCGACCCTATCGACGCGCTGCAACTGAAAAGGCGCATAGACAGGAGCAACCAGGACCGCACCGACCTCGTGGAGCAGATAGACAGTTATTTCCGTCAGAAATATTGCGACGTGTCACCGCTGCCAGAGGCAAGGCTAAACACCGAGAGCCCGGCATGGGCGATAGACAGGCTCAGCATACTGGCACTGAAAATCTATCACATGAAGGAGCAGGCAGAGCGCAGCGACGCATCGGAGGAGCATAAGGCACGCTGCGCACAGAAACTGGCAGTGCTGCGCGAGCAACAGGTGGACCTCTCGACGGCCATCGACCAACTGCTCGACGACATCGAGGCTGGACGGATTTACATGAAAGTGTATCGCCAGATGAAAATGTACAACGACCCTGCCACTAACCCTGTGCTCTACGGCAAGAAATAAGACCGATGAAAACAGAACATCTGCTAATAATCCGATTCTCTGCCCTCGGCGACGTGGCAATGACCGTGCCCGTGGTGAGTGCTCTTGCACACCAATATCCCGACCTGCGCATCACCGTGCTCAGCCGCTCGTTCATGCGGCCGCTGTTTGACGGCATAGCACCGAACGTGGGATTCATGGGCGCCGACCTGAAGAAAGAGTATCACGGCATCAGGGGGCTCAACGCTCTTTACAGACGACTGGTGGCGAAGAACTTCACCGCCGTAGCCGACCTACACAACGTGCTGCGCTCAAGTTATCTGCGCATGAGGTTCAACGCCGCGCGCTATCGTGTGGAACACATCGACAAGAACCGCAAGGGCAGACGCATGTTGACGCGCAAGGAGGGCAAGCAGATGGTGCAGCAACAAACGTCATTCGAGAAATATGCCGATGTCCTCGCCCGTCTTGGCTATCCAGTGAAACTCGACTTCGTGTCCCTGTTCCCGCCTGAGGGAGGACCGATGGAGGAGATTGCCGACGTCATTGGCGAGAAGAAGATGTCGGAGAAGTGGATTGGTGTGGCGCCGTTTGCCGCGCACGATGGCAAGATTTACCCGCTGGAGAAGACGCTTGAGGTGATAAGACTGCTGCAGAGCAAGCATCCCTCGGCACGCTTCTTCCTCTTCGGAGGCGGCGACAGCGAAGTGGAGGTGATGGACAGATGGGCGAAAGACTTGCCCAGTTGCACTGTGGTGCCACACCTGCTGAAAGGATTCCGCCAGGAACTCATCCTGATGAGCCACCTCGACGTGATGCTGTCGATGGACAGTGCCAACATGCACCTGGCATCGCTCGTGGCCACTCCCGTGGTGAGCGTTTGGGGAGCAACGCATCCATACGCCGGATTCACAGGATGGAACCAAAGCGAGGAGAACAACATTCAGACCGACTTGCCCTGCCGTCCGTGCAGCATCTACGGCAACCGCCCATGCCTGCGCGGCGACTATGCGTGCCTCAACAACATCACACCTCAACGCATTGCTGATAGAATTGAGGAGACGCTGAACACTCGCACAAAACAATAAACGAAGATTATTCTCTATGCCGGAACTTCCGGAAAGAACACCATGTCACCAGAAGAATTCCAGAAGATAATTGCCGATAACGCCGAAACAATAAATGCAATAAAAGACTCGGCGCATAATCTGCACGCCAATGTAAACCAACATTACGATGGCACGCTTCCCTATGGGTTCCACCTTGATATGGTTGCTGACTCTATATATAAATATGGTGACGAGGTGTGCGCCGACGCAGGCGATGTGCTGCCGCTGTTCTTCGGGGCATACTATCACGACAGCATCGAGGATGCACGACTCACTTATAACGATGTCATTGCAGAAGCATTGCGGTTCATGGACAAGAGGCAGGCGTTAGTCGCTGCCGAGATAGTATATGCTCTGACCAACGACAAGGGTCGCACACGCGCGCAACGCGCAGGCACGAAATATTATAGAGGTATACGCAAGACTCCCTATGCCCCGTTCATGAAACTCGCAGACCGTTTGGCCAACATTACTTATTCGTGTCAAGGCAAAAACGAGAACAACTGCCACATGCGCGAGGTGTACCGCAGAGAACTGCCTCACTTCCTTGAGGCAATAGATTGCACTCGATGTCCTTCGGAAAACGACAAACAGCCTGATTGCCGCTTCTCGCTTCCAAATAAGATGATTGAAAGAATAGAAAACATAATCAATAGTCCCATATCAAATGAAAACTAGAATACTAAGCATAATATCTGTCATCATGCTCGCCTTGCCGCTGTCGGCACAGGTGCAGCAGGGCTATGTCAAGACCCTCGGACGTCCTGGCGCACCAGGAAAACCGCTGCAGGGAGTGACCGTCAGGGTGAGAGGCGTGATGAACGCACTCGTCAGCGATGCCAACGGTAGTTTCAAGATTCAGGCAACGGGAAAGAAAGACGGTGACGCAATCATCATAAACAGTGTGCGTAAAAACGGCTACGAACTGAAAGACAAAGGCATCGTGGGGCGCAGCCTTGTGTTCTCCTCGCGCGTACCTATTCAATTAGTAATGGTGTCGTCGGCGCAACTGGCTGCCGACAAGAAACGCATCGAGGACAAGGCATACAAGGTGGCGGAAACCAATTACAAAAAGAAACTGGCGGCATTGGATAAGCAAAAGAAGCAGAACGAACTGTCGGCAAAGGACTATGAGGCGCAACTGCAGGAACTGGAGGCACGCTATGAGAACTATATGGCTCTCGTGGGTGACATGGCGGAGCGCTACGCTCTAACCGACTATGACGAACTCGACTCCATTGATGCACAGATAAACACATGCATCGAAAACGGAGAACTCGACAAGGCCGATTCGCTGATACACACCGTCTTCGACCCCACCACGGTGCTTCAGCGCAACCGCGAGGCAAAGGCAGAGGTGGCAGAACGCATGAGAATCGCTCAGGAAGCCATCGACAAGGCTCTTGCCGACAAGGAACAACTGCAGCAGAACATCGAGTATGCCAAGAAACTTGCTGAAAACTGCGAGAGTCTTGCCGAGGAATACCGCAGGCAGGGAATGGAAGAGAAGGCGCAGGAGAACCTGAAACATGCCCAAGAACTGCGCCAACTGATAAACTCCATCCCCTAACCCCATGTCCCTTCACCCATTATCCATACTCCATCACCCTCCTTTCTTTTCCCTCCCCTCGGGGAGGGTCAGGGTAGGGGTCTCTCTCCCCCCGTGGAGGGTTAGGGTAGGGGTTTTCTTATCCATCCTCCTTCTCGTCTCCTGCACACAGAAGAAAGAGAGCACGGCAACACCCGAGACATTCCAAACAGAAATACTGCTGCCCACAACACCGGTGAAAGACCAAGGCAACAGTTCGCTATGCTGGGCATACGCCATGCTCGCAACAATAGAGACAGAACACATTGTGCAAGGCGACTCCCTGAACCTTAGCACAACATTCCTCGCACGGCATCTGCTCGAAGACCAACTCGAACACATCTATTTGTCTTCAACCCCCGACAAGAGAGCGAACGTCAACACACGTGGCATGGCGGGCGACGCTCTCTCGCTGATGGAAACCTACGGTGCAATGCCCTACGACACATGGCACGACCGCGCCGACTATAAACTGCTGTGCAGGAAACTGCAACTAATGGCTAAGGCGGAAGCAGTACACAAGACGGGGCTGAAGAAACTGCTCGACGACGCCGAACCACTGATGAACCAGCAGATGGGACCGAAGAAGGGCAGCGTCTATATGCTCGGCGCAGAATATACTCCGCTGGAGTTCGCACACAGCCTCTTCCGTCATGGAGAATACGAGGCACTGACCAGTTTTACCCATCATCCATACGGCGAGCGCATTACGCTCGAAGTGCCCGACAACCGCTACGGCAACACCATGCTCAACGTTCCTCTCGACACCCTTGAGGCACGCATCGTCAACGCCCTTCGCCACGGACATCCAGTGTGCTGGGAGGGAGACATCAGCAACCCAGGCTTCTCTTACAACAGAGGAACAGCGTCAACAGACGGCAAGGTAGATGCTGAAGCACGACAGAAAGCATTTGAAAACCGCCAGACCACCGACGACCACTGCATGGCAATCGTGGGACTCGCCCGCGACAAACAGGGCAAACTCTACTTCATCTGCAAAAACTCATGGGGAACCAGCAATCCTTATAATGGCTTCATCTACATGAACGAGGCCTATCTCCGCATCAACACCCTTGCCGTGTGGGGAATGTTTTACTCCTAATAACTCGTGATTATTGCGAACGAACTGTCGTCTATACTCCCCAACTCATAAACTCCTTTAGCAAGCGAAGCATGCGAAATTTTAATTAAACGAGTAAAAATAGCACCTTTTTATTACCATTTGCGACAGTTTTTGAGGGCTTTCCCCCGATTTGTCGCAATTATTAAGTGTTGTCGCAACAAACAAAACAGAAATGAGAGCATATATTATGCACCATTGCGAAAACCGCATTACCTTTGCATCAGAAAACAAAAAGAACAGAAAAAAACAGAAAGGAAGTATGAAAAAAGTAGTTATCGGATTCATCATGATTCTACAGGTTGCAATATCGCTCGACCTCATCACATCAAGTGCATCGGGCAACGAGATGGACGAAGCGGAAATAGCCGCTAAGTCGTGCAACACGAGCAACTACATCGAGGTTAGTGACATCAACGAACTCGAAACATACATCTGCACTAATAAGTAAAGCGAATTGTAAGGGCGTGCCCCGTGTGCGTCCCCATCATACAAAAAGAGATATTTCTGATACATGATATTACACGTTAGGTTATAAGTTTTAAGTTGTATTTATTTGGTTATTAGTTACTATTAAGGTAAAGGTCAATGAATTTCTGACTGTATGGCTTAGTGCCTGAGACAGGTGCAACAGTCAAAAAAATGCCGAGACTTCTGAAAAGAAGTCCCGGCGTTTTCTTTCTAGTAATTGTTACTTGTTGGAATTCTAACAACATCTTGCCTCTACTTAAGTTCTACTTTGCCTCTACTTTAACTCTACTAGAATTCTGCTGGTGTTCTACCTGATTCTATGACATTATTCTCTAATTTCACCCCTATGATTTCCCATTAGCATGCTTCCCGCCTGCCACTTGTGCCTTTTCGGCTTGTCACTTGTGTCCTTTTGGCATGTCAAAGGTATACTATTCACCTGTCAGAGGTATACATCTTGCACGGCGTTTAAGCACATTTGAACAACCATATATATGCAGGACATACTTATGCGACAGTATATGATGCCATTCATCCTTTTTGTCGCAAATACAGGCACGTGTCGCCACAAACTACGGAGATTTGCTCTTTGTGTGTTTGTTCGCCACTATTTACACGCTAACTTTGCAAACGCAAAAAGGGACAAGCGGCCACAATGGCCAGCATTCCTATAAAGTATCAATAAAATAAAGATCGAATATGAAGGCAATAAAAGAAATGTCTATCGTTAAGGCATTTATCAAGGCTTGGAAGAACATGCGTTTCAGTTCTGCCGATACAGCTAAGTACAACGGTCAGATGTTTTTTACCGACAGGTATTTCTATTTTTAGAACAGGAAGTTAGGAGTTTGGAGTTGTTGGGGGCATACCTTTGTGTGTGCTCTTCAAGAAGTTATAAAGAAAGATAACGGGTGTTTTTCTTGATTATGTCAACGAAAATACCTACCTTTGACGCCAAACACTAATCACATGAAGGCGAATCGCATCTTTCGTATCTTGAAATGGACTGCGGGCATCATCATTTCTTTGGTGGTGCTCGTTGCCGTTGCTACCCTATTGGCAAACTCTAACTACGTGCAACAACGGCTGTTGAAGAAGGCAACCGCCTATCTGTCTGAGCGTCTGGGCACCAGCGTCAAGGCAGACAGCGTGAGCGTGAACCTCTTCGTGCAGACGATGTCGCTCTACGGACTCGACATTGAGGACCAGCAGCGGCGGCCAATGCTGAGAATGGGAGAGGCAAGCGCACGAGTCACCATAGCAAGCATCTGGGAGAAGAACATCACCATAGAGCACATCGAGGCAGACCGTCTGGAGGCAATGGTGATAAAAGACCGTCCCGACTCTGCCGCCAACTACCAGTTCCTCGTTGAGTCGCTATCGCATAAGAAAGAAGGAGAAAAGAAAAAGGAAAGCAACGGGAAGACAAAACTGAACATCGACATGCGGCACGTCACACTGAACCACGCCGACTTCTCGTTCAAACAGGGCGAACATAAGAACGAAATATCTCTCGCCATGCTCGATGTGGTGGAACGTGACGGAGAATATGACATCGAGTTGGACAGCCTACGGCTGAAAACCAACAACCACAAGCCGCGAAAGAACACCAACCGACCGCACCGGGGATGGTTTGACGCGGGACATCTGGACATCACGGCATCGCTGAAATGCACTGTCCACACTGTGAAGAAAGACACCCTGTCGGTGACTCTCGACGACGTAAGCATCAGCGACCGCACCGCAGGCATCAATATCAAGGACATGAGTCTCACGGCGGCATCGGACATGAAGACATTGTGGCTGAAGGACATCGCGCTGAAACAAGGCTCCACATCACTGAACATAGCCAACGCCACCATAACCCTGCCAAACAAGAAAACAGGAACAAAACTGGCATACAAGACCGGCAGCATAAGCGGAAACGTCATACTGCGCGACATAGCGCGACCCTTCGCTCCTGTGCTGAGGGGATTCCAGTTGCCGCTGACGCTGAAAGCGCAGATGAGCGGCAACGAAGACATGATGAGATTCAGCAACGTGCATGTGTCAACAGCAGACAGCCGCCTCTCTATTGCCGCCAACGGACGCATAACCGACCTCCGCAAGAAGCACGGATATAAGGTGAGTTTCGACGTTAGCAGCATGAAGATAAAGCAGGGAATGGCAGAGCAGGTGATAAGCCAGTTTCGCGTGAAGCGACTCATGATGTCGCAACTGCAGAAACTGGGCAACATCACGTATAGCGGACACTTCGACGTGGTGTGGCGAAAAGAGTCGTTCAGAGGACATCTCAACACCGCATGCGGTCCGCTCGACTTCCATTTCTCCATCGACGACAACAACAAATGGCTGAATGGCGGTGTCAGCACCAACGGATTTCATCTGGGAAAGGTGTTCGAAATTGCCGACCTTGGCGACGTGGTGTGCCATGCCGACTTCAACATTGACATCTCAAAGAAAAGAACAGCACTCGCACGCAAAGACAAGGGCGGCAAACTGCCCATTGGCAGCGTCACGGCTACCGTTGATGACAGCAGTTACAAGAAAATACACGTGAGGAACATCGATGCCATCATCGATTGCGACGGAAGCACCGCCGAGGGCGACATCACACATCGGGCCAAGCGCCACGACGCCCATTGCCACTTCGCTTATAACCCAAGTCTGAGCAAAAACAAACTGAAAATATCAAAGCCTGGCATACACTTCCACAAGAAAGACAAAGGCGGAGACATGCAGACAACAGACACTATTGGCCAAAAGAAAAAGAAAGGTCTGCTGAAAGGACTTTTCAAGAAGAAAAAGACAGAGTAGTACGTGACGTTCGGACTGCCAGTACGTGACGTTCGGACTGCCAGTACGTGACGTTCGGACTCTCAGTACGTACGCTTCGGACTCACAGTCCGAACGCCAAGTACTGAATCGCGTACTCATTATTCTCTCTCTTATCGTAGGTGAGACACCCGCGCTCACGTGTCTCGACCTGCCGCAGCAACGTAAAAAAGAGTATCAAACATTTTGGTGTAAAGGAAAAATAGACTATCTTTGCAAACAAAAACACAAAGCAAATGGAACACTATGACTATCTCATTGTCGGGGCAGGTCTTTTCGGCTGCGTCTTCGCTTACCGCGCCAAGCAGGCAGGAAAGAAGTGTCTGGTGATAGACAAACGCAACCATCTCGGCGGAAATCTTTATTGCGAGCAGGTGGAGGGAATCAATGTACACAAATACGGCGCACACATCTTCCACACGTCAAGCAAGCAGGTGTGGGACTTCGTGAACTCCATCGTAGAGTTCAACCGCTACACCAACTCGCCCGTTGCCAACTACAAGGGAACGCTGTATAACCTGCCGTTCAACATGAACACCTTCTACCAGATGTGGGGCGTCACCACTCCCGAGGCTGCACAGCAGAAGATAGAGGAGCAGAGGCAGGCCGTAGTCCAGCAGATGAAGGCAGAGGGTAAGAGCGAGCCGCAGAACCTGGAGGAGCAGGCGCTGATGCTGGTGGGCAACGACATCTATGAGCGGCTCATCAAAGGATACACCGAGAAGCAGTGGGGGCGCAAGTGCACCGAACTGCCGGCATTCATCATCAAGCGACTTCCCGTGCGACTCGTCTTCGATAACAACTATTTCAACGACAAATACCAGGGCATCCCCATCGGCGGATATAACAAACTGACAGAAGGACTGCTGGCAGGAGTAGAGACAAAAACCAGTGCCGACTTCTTCGAGAACCGCGAATACTGGGAGTCGATAGCCGACAAGATTGTGTTCACAGGAAGCATCGACCAGTTCTTCGACTACTGCTACGGCAAACTGGAATACCGCACCGTGAGTTTCGAGCAGGAAACAATTGACACACCAAACTATCAGGGCAACGCCGTGGTGAACTACACCGAGGCAGAGGTTCCATACACACGCATCATCGAACACAAGCATTTCGAGATGTTCGGACAGCAGGTTTACGACGTGCCGCGCACCGTGATATCGCGCGAGTACTCAACAAAATGGGACTTGGGCAAGGAGCCTTACTATCCTGTCAACGACGAGCGCAACAACCAGTTGGCAGAGAAATACCGCCAGTTGGGCGCAACGAAGAAGAACGTTATCTTCGGCGGCCGTCTGGCAGAATACAAATACTATGACATGGCGCCGATAGTGGAAAAGGCGTTGAACATTGAACTTTGAACTTTGAACATTGAACTTTGAACTTTGCGGGCGAGACGCCCGCGTTCCTATATGATAAAACTGAACATAGACCTTCCGGAAGGGTTTCTTGACGAAGAAGAGCGCGACGGGTATGTCGTGCCCGCAGAGATGAAACAGGCATGGGCAGTGCAGATGGACTTGCTCGCACAACTCATCAACGTGTGCCAGGCACACAACCTGAGGGTGTGGGTGTCCGACGGCACACTGCTGGGCACCGTCCGCCATCACGGCTTCATTCCCTGGGACGACGACATCGACGTGATGATGCTTCGCGAAGACTATGATAAACTTGTGGCCATAGGCAACGAGGCTTTCGAGGAACCTTACTTCCTGCAAAACGCATATTCGGACACCGATTACTACTACGGACACGCACAACTGCGCAACAGCAGAACCGCAGCGATACGCCCGCACGACTCGTTCCAGCCATACAATCTGGGGGTGTTCATAGACATCTTCGTGCTCGATGCTGTGCCCGAGGACGAGAAGTTAAGACTGTCCACGCTGAACGAGAGCAAACGCATCAGGCGATTCCTCAAGGCAAAGAACACCAACCTGCTCTACTCGGGAAGACTGACGCTGGCGGGAAGGAAGATGAAAGCGCGCCGCGCCGTAAAGAAACAGGGATGGCAGAACATATACAAGAAGAGCGAGGACATCCTGCGCAGCGTGGCGCTGAAAGACTGCCGCTTCGTGGCAGCACGCTCGCATAGCGGCGACCGCGACCTTTTCGACAAGCACATCTACGACGACACGGTGTGGATGGACTTCGAGTTTATGAAGGTGCCGGCGCCGAAAGGCTACCACGAATATCTGGTTGAACAATACGGCGAGGAGTACATGACGCCAAAGCATGTGGCAGCCAACCACGGCACACTCATCATCGACACCTCGCGCAGTTACAGAGAGGTGCTCCCAGAGGTGAGAAAAGCGTTCAAACACTCCTTGTTTAAACGCTTGTGGGAAAAGATTTCAAAATGACTTACGGCGGTATCAATAACGTCCCAGACGCTCGTTGATACCGTCTTTGTATGCTGCCCACAGGTTGCCGATGTCCTTCCATCTGTAACCGCGGCGGCCGATGGTGAGCCACAGGGCAGCGGCAAGATAACCCGCGAGGCTGGTCAGCGTGCGGATATAGCGCACACCGAACGTCGTTCCATAGTGATGATTGAAGTAAGCGGAGTTGCGCACTTGGTAACGCCGCTTCCATTTCTTCTTCTTTTGCTTCTCTGCCCATGTGTCCTCAGAGAAGAACTTCTCCTTCTGCATGATGGCATCGGGCACATAAACCACACGGAACCCTGCCTTCACGGCGCGCAGGCTGTAGTCGGTGTCGTCGTAGAAGATGAAGAGGTCTTTGTTAGGGAAGCCTATGCTCCCTACCACCTCGCGCCTTATCAGCGGTCCCTCGAACACCATTCCCTCTATATCAACAGGCTCCTTGACATCGGCGGTCAGCCTTCCCTGGTGCATAGAGGCAAAAGTGCGGGAGGTGTCTATCCTGCGGCACTCGTTGACAAACACCTCGCCAGCCTGTATGCGGCGCGGACAAAGGATGCCAATGGACGGTTGCGGGGCGGCAGTCTCTTGCCCGAGAGCGACTTTCAGCAGTTCTGACAGACAGTCGGGTTCGGGGAACACGTCGTCGTCCATGCACCATATCCAGTCGGCTCCAGCCTCATAGGCGTGCTTGATGCCAGTATAGAAACCGCCCGAACCGCCCACATTGGGCTGCGTGATGACCTCAATGCCTGTCTGTTCGTCGAGCCACTGGCCCGTGCCGTCGGTAGAACCATTGTTCACAACGACAACAGACGACAGCGCAGAGATGTCTTTCAGGCATCCTATGACACGCTTCAGCAGTTCTTTCCTGTTATATGTAACAACAACAGCAGTTATCTTCATCGCTATCCTTTCTTATTTAAGTGTGCTCAAAGCCTTTTCGACGGCAGCCTTCAGGAATGCTCCGTTCTTCAGACGGTCGCTGAGATTGCGCACGTTGCTACGCATTGTCTCTATCCGTTCCTGCTCCAGACTGGGCAGCAACTGCTGCAACTCGTCTATCGAGTCGATGCAGAAGCCAACGTCCTCGCGCTCGATGATTGGTGCCACTGCCGCCTGTCGCCAGATGATGATGGGCAGTCCGGCACGCAGATAGAACGACACCTTGTGCGGGGAGTTGTATCTGAGGTACTCGCCAAAGTTTCCTGTGCAACTCTCGGTGCTGTCACCGTCCCACACCAGTCCGAAGTCGGCGTCAACACTGCTGATGAATTCGTCGGCAGGCAAGAATCCGTGGAAAATCACCTGCGGATTATCCTGCATCTCAGGCAGTCCGTTGCGGTTGCCAAAGACGTGCAACTGATAGGGCAGCGTAGCCTTTGCCATGTCGAGCATAAACGCATTCTTGCGCATAGACAGCGCGCCGGCATACACTATCCTCAAGTCTCCCTTCCCCTCGGTCGCTGCCTCAATCTTATGCTCTGTCTTGTCTTTTGACTCACTCTTTGAACGGTAGTCGAAGAGTCCGAGCGAGCCAGTGGGCTTGCTGAAGCCATGGTCTATCAGCCATTGCCTCATCACCTCGTTCGACGCAATGACATAGTCGGTGTTCATGAGCCTGCCGATTTCCTTCTCCACCGTAAGTCGCTTGCGGCGGAAAGAGCCGAGGTCGTGAATCAGCGTTATGGTCTTGGCACCGCGCCAGCGTGCCACACGGCAGACGAAAGAGAAATATTTCTTATGCGGGTATTGCAGCACAATGCGGTCTCCCTTGCGCACAGAGCACACATAACGCGCTATTCCTGCCAGGTCAACGAAGAAAGCAGCGATTTTGCTGCGGTGACCCGTGCGTTTGTTGGCGATGTTCACCGCTCCCATCAGCGCCAGGGTGTCCTCGTTGTCGGTCTTGGCCTTGTTTCCAGAGCCGTCAGTGCTGGGATAGTTTTTCGACAGATAACATAGTCTTTCCATGCAAACAATGTTCAATGTTTATAGTTCAATGTTCAAAGTTCAATGTTCAAAGTTCAATGTTCAAAGTTCAATGTTAAACGGTAGTCCGTCCTTGTTCTTGTAATGTCGCCAGAAGTTGCGGCGCAGGCGCATCACCACTTCCTCACAGGTGTTGGCATCGAAGCCTCGTGCCACGGCGTAACTGCGCACCATTATACTGATGAGTTCCTTCGAGCCCCACATCTTCTTCAGGTTCTCGCAGCCCTTCAGCATGCCCACTTCCTTGTTGAAACGCATGCGGTTGATATCTACAAGACAGAAATGGTATAAGCCATGAGAGTCTTGTTTCCACAGTATGTTGCCCGGGGTGTAGTCCAGATGCAGTATGCGTGCGTCATGGATGCGTGCCGAGAATTGTCCCAGAGCCTCCATCAGCGGAGCGTAGTCGCTGGTTCTGCCGTTCGCCACCTCATACATAGTGTGCCCGTAGTCGCACTGTATGCTCACAAAGAAAGAGAATCCCAGTATGCCCCCGCTGCGCTGCTCGATGTAAGCCACAGGCTCTGGCGTGTCGATGCCTGCCGCCTGCAACAGTTCGGGATACTCGAAGGCACGCCTCCCCTTGGCCTTGCGCAAGCCAAGAGAATAGACGAACGAGTTGGGGAATCGCGGCTTATGGTAGCGTTTCACGTTAAGCATTAGTCCTCCTGGAGCGTCCATCACCTTGATGACATTGCGCAGGTTGTATATTTCGCGCCCCTCGCTCTCGAACCTTTCGGGCAGTGTCTTGAGCCATTCACGCAGACCCTCATACTTCGGGTTTATGCGGATAGTTGTTTTCATGGGTGCAAATATACGAAAAAAATAATAATAATGTAAAATGTAGAATGTAAAATGTAGAATTATGTAGAACGGAGAGTTTAAAGTTTAGAGTGGAGAGTTATGATTACAACTAAGGGTTTGGTTCAATGCGTACGTTCTTGAATGGTAATCATAACTCTAAACTCTCAACTCTCCGTTCTCCACTAAAAACTAAATTTTCCCTTCTTTCTGCAGTTCCGACAGAGCACGCGAGAGCGACGGCCGCGCCACACCCATGTGCTGGGCCAGTTCGGTCTGGTTGGTTACCGGTCCGTTCTCCTTTATATATTTCAGCAGTCGGTCTTTCAGAGTCATCGTGGTGAAGTCAGCGATTCTTAGCGCCAAGAACTGGAATCTGTCTGATATCTCACGCACGATGTTCAGCATCAACTGGTTGTTTCGCCTCGCATACCTCAGCAGACGGTCGCGCGGTATCAGCACCACCTCGCTGTCAACAGCCGCCTGCACGGTGGTCTGGAAGCGCGGTTCTGTGGCAAAAATAAGGGCGGGCACCATGAACGTCGGCGCCTGCAGCGTCTTCACTATCACCTTCTTCTTTCCTTCCTCGCCCAACAGGTTGTTCACAACCCCCTCCGAAAGTATCATCAAGCCTTTCACCTCGTCGCCCTGGTGCGCTATTATCGCGCCTTTTTTATATTCCTTGATGTTACCAGGGTTGGAATAAACCATTTCTGTCAACTCTTCCTCGCTGATTCCCTCAAAGAGTCTCGACTCCATCATTCTGTGAATATCCATGATTTCGATTATGTTTTCTACCGGATGCATCGGCAACCAATACTTATTTAAGTTTAGGAAGTTATGAAGACACTGAATTTATGCGCCCCAAAGGGGCAGCAGGTACATAGCCCAGGGCAACACCCTGGGTATAGGTGCACCCCCTATATACACGCCCTGTAAGGGCAAAAGCATTTTCATTTTCCAGTATGCAACAAATCTTTTGCCCTTACAGGGCGAATATATTACGGTCGTATGTTACCCAGGGTGTTGCCCTGGGCTATGTACCTGCTGCCCCTTCAGGGCGTTTCGTCGCAGTTGTTCAACATACTTCCGACACTTCAAATACTTACATTATGTATGCAAAAGTAATATAAAAACTATAAATAAACAATTTACATCCAACTTTTTTGCATAAAAAATAGCATGTATGCGCCGTAATTAACGTTAATGTTGTAGCAAATGTTACACACTTCTAATAAAAAAGGTTAAAACACTTTCAATCCTTCCCCTTTTTTCTTCCTCCTGTATTCTATCTTTGTTTTTTTATCTAACTTTGCGTTTGTCTCAACAGTGTATGCCCTGATAATACGCATGTCATCAGCGGTTGACGACAAGGGCAGACGACACTTGACAGTAGTTTTTGCGGGGAGGGCTTTTCGGAGGCATGTGTGAAGCGATTCACGCCGCCTCTATTGTTTCCGGTTCTGATGCACTTTGTTGCATCCTGTCCTCCCCGTTTTTTTATACACTTGAAAAACACCGAATACAAAAAAAAGGTAATTATATACTATTTGACCCCTTGCTATTGACTCCCCGCCCCTGTAGGGGAGGGGCAGGGGTGGGGTCAGCGTTTTTGCCCGCACACAATATCTTCCATGCCCTCCTATCTTCTTTTATATCACTGACCCCACCCCTATCCCCAAGGCCTCACCCCTAACCCCTCTCCAAAGGGCGAGGGGAACTTCAGGGGCGGGGAAACATTGAGTACGGCTTCTTTGGAAACACTATTTCATTTATAGGGTCAAATAGTATATAATTGCCAAAAAAAACTTATTTTGTTTGCTTATTGTGATAGAAATGCTTACTTTTGCATCATCTTTGTTTACAAAACGTAACATGTTTCTTATAAAAACTACACATTATGTTCAAAAAAAGTATTAAACTCGTTGTGTGTCTCTGCATTGCAGCAATCACACTTAACTCATGTATCGGTTCCTTCGGACTCTGGAACAAAGTGCTTTCATGGAACAAGACAGCCACAGACAACAAGTTCCTTAACGAACTCATCTTCCTCGTGATATCTCCTGCATACGCCGTTTGTGGCGTTGCCGACGTGCTGGTTCTCAACACCATAGAGTTCTGGACGGGCACCAACCCCGTGGCATCTAATGCCGGCAAGACTCAGGAAATTATGGGAAGCGACGGGCGCATCTATGCCGTAACCACACTGAAAGACGGTTACGAGATAAAGGATGCCGACGGAAAACTCGTCAACTTCACCTTCAACGAGCAGGACAAGACATGGTCTATCGAGTCGGAAGGCGACAAGCAGGTGCTGCTCAAGATGAAGGACAACGAGACAGCAGAGATTGTGCTGCCCGACGGAAGCACCAAGGACATCTCGCTCAACGAGCAGGGCATGTATGAAGCACGCATCGCTCTCGGCGAAGGCAACTTCTTCGCGCTGCGATAAAACTTAACTGACTAGAGTTTCGTTAACTCAACTTCTTAACTCCTTCAATTTGCTATAGGAGCGTAAAATAGCCTATTTTATTGACCAAAACAGCCTATTTTGGTGAGTAAAATAGGCTATTTTACTTTTCTCTTTATATGCCGGCATCAAACAAAAGGGACTTATTTTTTGTGGGAATGGGGATTTTTGACTACCTTTGCGCATACGAATCATCAATCGCTTCACATTGACATAATGAAAGAGTTCCTGCGCGTTCTGAGGCGCTTCGTGCCGCCATACAAGAAATATCTCGTTCTGACGGTGGTGTTCAACATCCTTTCGGCGGTGCTGAACATCTTCTCGTTCATGGCTCTTGTGCCCATTCTGCAAATCCTCTTCCAGACAAAGGAGACGCAGGAGCACTTCGAGTATATGGCGTGGGGCAGCGCATCGCTGAAGGATGTGGCGATGAACAATATGAACTACTACGTCCAGGAGATGATAGGAAACCTCGGGCCCACCACCACCTTGCTCTTCATAGGGCTCTTCCTCGCCGTGATGACGGCGCTGAAAACGGGTGCCTACTTCCTCTCCTCGGCAACGATAGTGCCCATAAGGACGGGCGTGGTGCGCGACATACGCAACCAACTGTACCAGAAAATAACGTCTCTGCCACTCGGATTCTTCAGCGAGGAACGCAAGGGCGACATCATAGCGCGCATGAGCGGCGACGTTCAGGAGATAGAGAACTCCATCATGTCGAGCCTCGACATGCTCTTCAAGAACCCTATACTAATCCTCGCCTATCTCATAACGCTCATCCTGACATCATGGCAACTGACGCTTTTCGCCGTCATCTTCGTGCCCATCTTCGGGTGGTTCATGGGCTTTGTGGGCAGGAAACTGAAGCAGAAGTCCATCAAGGCACAGGCCCTATGGAGCGACACCATGAGCCAGGTGGAGGAGACTCTGGGCGGACTGCGCATCATTAAGGCATTCAACGCCGAGGCGAAGATGAACCGCAGGTTCGACAACGTGAACTCCGACTACCGCAACAACATCATGCGCGTGAACATACGTCAGTCGATGGCCCACCCTATGAGTGAGTTCCTGGGCACGCTGATGATAGTCATCGTGCTGTGGTTCGGCGGTGTGCTTGTGCTCAACGACATGGCTCTCTCGGGTCCAGTGTTCATCTATTACATGGTGATTCTCTACTCCATCATCAACCCCCTGAAAGAGTTCTCCAAGGCAAGTTACAACATACCCAAGGGACTGGCGTCGATGGAGCGTGTGGATAAGATCCTGCTGGCAGAGAACAACATCGTTGAGGCAAAGCACCCGAAGCACATCGCCTCGTTCGAACGCGAGATAGAGTTCCGCAACGTGTCGTTCAAGTATGGCGAGCAGTGGGTGCTGCGCAACATCAACCTCGTAATTCCGAAGGGCAAGACCATAGCACTGGTGGGACAGAGCGGCGGCGGAAAATCGACAATGGTTGACCTCATACCGCGCTACTACGACGTGCAGGAGGGCGAGGTGCTCATCGACGGCATCAACGTCAAGGACCTTGGCATTCACGACCTCAGACAACTCATAGGCAATGTGAACCAGGAGGCGATACTCTTCAACGACACCTTCAAGGGCAACATCACCTTCGGCGTTGACAACGCCACGATGGACGATGTGGTGAGAGCGGCTAAAATAGCCAACGCACACGAGTTCATAGAGGCTTCGGAGCATGGCTACGACACCAACATCGGCGACCGCGGAGGACGACTCTCGGGAGGACAGCGACAGCGAGTGAGCATAGCGCGCGCCATACTGAAGAACCCGCCGATACTCATTCTCGACGAGGCAACATCGGCACTCGACACCGAGAGCGAGCGACTGGTGCAGGACGCACTGGAGCGGCTGATGAAAACACGCACCACCATAGCCATCGCCCACCGACTCTCCACCATCAAGAACAGCGACGAAATCTGCGTGCTGCACGAAGGCCAGATAGTGGAACGCGGCACACACGAGGAACTCCTCGCACGCGACGGCTACTATAAGAAACTGCACGAGATGCAGAGTTAACGCATAATTTACCAACTACTAACACTTTACCAATATGAATTTTAAACGAAACATGCTTAGGAATTGCTGTGCCTTGTTATGTGCACTCTGCCTTGGATGCTGCCTTTTGGCAGGCTGCAGGGGCGAACTGAAACAACAGCAAAAGGACACATGGTATAAGGACACTGTGGCTCTGGAGGCACTTTACCAGAAAGCGGTGGACGATGCACGGGAACCAACACCGAGCAAAGTGGTTGACACACTGGTGAGCATCACCAACGCAAAGGACAATCCCGACCAGGAATGGATACGCGTGGGCGACACCGACATGGTGCTTGTGGCATCGCTGATGAAGGATAAGTACGTCGAGATGTACCGCAACGAGGCAGACACCTTCCGCCTTCAGTCGGCAGAGTCGTGGTTCACGGTGCCTTCAGAATGGCAGAAGAAGGCGAATTGTTTCGCCAAAATGGACTCCGTGGAGAGCCGCACCCGTCTGCTTCAGATGCTGGGACTGCCCTTGAGCACGGTGCATACGCAGATTGTGGCTGTCTATGTGGACGCAAAGGCACTGTTCCGACCGTCGCACGACCCAGAGATTACCGACCACACCTCGCAACTGACATACCCCGAAGGGGTGTCGGCAAACCATCACGACTGGTTCGAGTATAACGTCTCGTTCTCTTACGAGCCGGGAAACGCATATCCCTGGACACAACTCGGATATACTTACGACTGGCACAACCCCGACAAGGCACACGTCGGCCTCAGCGAGTTCGTGGCTTTCAAGGGCACACTCGCCAAGGTGAAGTACATCAAGTCGTGCTGGCAGTTTGTTCAGGAATTGCAGGGAGGACAATAAATTAGGCAATTATATACTATTCGACCATACAAATGAAATAGTATTCCAAAAGATTCCGTACTCAATGTTTCCCCGCCCCTGAAGTCCCCCTCTCCAAGGGGCGAGGAACTTCAGGGGCGGGGAGTCTATAATTATTACTAATAACAGAATAATCAGAAATATGATTCACGACATTAGAAAAACTATGGGACGTCTGTTCGCGCTTGCACCGATGGGAGCGGCAGCACTGATGACTGGCTGTAACGCTGCACCCGACCTGGAGCAGCAGGTGAACGAACTTTATAACAAGATGTCGAACGAGGAGCGCATCGCACAGTTGAGGAGCATGTATATGGACGAACTCTTCAACGACAAGGGCGAGTTGGACACCGCCAAGTGCCGACAGATGATACCCTACGGCATAGGCCACTTCTCGCAGTTCGCCATGCAGAAGCCACGCAACCCCAATGAACTGCGCGACAGGGCAGCCGCCATCCAGGAGTGGCTGATGAAGAACACTCCCAACGGCATTCCGGCACTGCTGCACGAGGAGGTACTAAGCGGCGTGAACACCCTCGGCGCCACCATCTATCCGCAACAGATAGGACAGGCGGGCTCGTTCAATACCCAACTGGCAGAACTCAAGACACGCCAGACAAGCACCCTGATGCGCAAGATGGGCGGTGTGTTGGCTCTCTCGCCGATGGTCGATGTGTGCCGCACTCCGTCGTTCAACCGCCTCGAAGAGTCGTATGGCGAAGATGGTTATCTGTCGGCAGCGATGGGAACAGCGTTCGTCAGAGGACTGCAACAGGGCGACCTGAAGAAGGGGGTGGGTGCTTGCTCTAAGCACTATCTGGGCTATGGCGGCGGCGGTGATGCCGACGAGAAGGAACTGATGGAAGAAATACTGCTGCCACACGAGACGATGATACGTCTGGCAGGCAGCAAGGCGGTGATGCCGGGCTACCATGACGTTCACGGAACACGCTGCGTTGCCAACTCCGAAATTCTGCAAGACATCCTCCGAGGATATGTGGGTTTCGACGGAATGGTGGTGAGCGACTATACCGCCATCGACCAGATACCCAACCTGAGCACTTCTGCGGAGAAGGCGGCGGCAGCCATCAACGGCGGCAACGATGTCGATTTCCCCACCGGCGCCGACTATAAGAATCTGCAAGAGGCCATAGACAAGGGGCTCGTGAAGCCCGAAACACTGGAACGCGCGGTGAAGAACGTGCTGCGACAGAAGTTCCGCGCAGGACTCTTCGACAAGGATGCTTACCTCTATTCAAAGAAAAACATCACGCTCGACACGCCCGAAGAGCGACAGACAGCATACGACATAGCAACACAGTCGGTGGTGCTGCTGCAGAACAACGGCATCCTGCCAATCTCGCTCAACACTCAGCGCTCAACACTCAACGTTCTCCTCACTGGTCCTAACGCCAACTCCGTGTGGGCAATGTGCGGCGACTACACCTACCCAGCCATGTCATACTTCTGGAAGATGGTGGAAGATGTTGCCGACCACGACCAGCCACACATCGTGCGTCTTCTTGAAGGCATGACGAAGAGCAAGCCCGAAGGCGTCACGCTTACTTACTCTCGCGGCTGCGACTGGACAGAAGACATCGAGACACTTTATGATGAAGGTGGCGACAAACGTGCATGGGAGTATAATCTGCTGCACCGCAAGGTTAATTCGGGCGAGAAAGCCGACAAGGCGGAAGCACTCCGCATGGCTGGCGAGGCAGACATCATCGTGGCTGCCGTGGGCGAGAACGTGATGCTGTGCGGCGAGAACCGCGACCGCAAAGGACTGCGCCTGCCGGGCAAGCAAGAGCAGTTTGTTGACGAACTGATAAAGACTGGCAAGCCCGTGGTGCTCGTCATCTTCGGCGGCAGGGCACAGGTGGTGTCGGGCATTGCCGAGCGCTGCGCCGCGGTGATACAGGCATGGTATCCAGGCGAGGAAGGCGGCAGTGCCGTTGCCGACATCCTCTACGGCAAGGTGTCGCCGTCGGCAAAACTCTCCGTCAGTTATCCCAACACCGAAATCACCGAACCCATCTGCTATAACTACTCTGCCGAGAAGGACAGCCGCGTGCAGTGGCCCTTCGGTCATGGCCTCTCATACACCACATTCCAGTATTCCGACCTTAAGGTTGACAAGGAAGTGGCTACCGATGCCGATGCCCTGAACGTCACCTTCACGCTGAAGAACACTGGCAAAGTGGCAGCCGACGAGGTGGCTCAAATCTATCTCTCGCCCACAACGGCCAGTCAGAACATACGCCCGATACAGTTGCAGGGCTTCGCCCGCGTCTCGCTGAAACCAGGTGAGAGCAAGACCGTCAACGTGAAACTATATACCGAGCAGTTCGGATATTACAGCAACAAGGGCCAGCGACAGTGGAACATCGCACCGGGACAGTTCGTCGTGAAGGTGGGAGCATCGTCTGCCGACATCAAGTTGCAGCAGAACGTCACCCTGAAAGGCAAAACCGTAGTCAAACCTTTGCGCGACCACTATTTCTCAGAAGTAAAATAGGTATGGAGTTATGGAGTTAAGGAGTTATGGAGTTAAGACATTTGATATGTTCTCTTCCATTTTGCCAGAGTTCTCGAGTTTAGAAGTATTGTCTTAACTCCTTAACTCACTAACTTCTAAACTCATGAACTTCTAAACTCATAAACTCACGAACTCCTAAAAAAATGAAACGAAACGAAGAACTTGCAAATAACCCCGCACTACAGGATGAGGTGCGGCGCATGAAGAGCGGACAGCCATACGATGCCCACACGCCAGAGATGCGCGCACTAAGAGCAGAGACAAAGCAACTGCTGAAAAAGATAAACATCACCGACTATCAGACACCCGAGATGTTCGAGGCCATACGCGAACTGCTCCCCAATGCCGCGCCCGACATCTATGTCGAGCCGCCTTTCTATTGCGACTACGGCAACTTCATATATGCCGGCGAGGGAGTGTATATCAACTTTGGCAGCATCATCCTCGACGGAGGCGGCGTTTACATCGGGCGCAAGACGCTGATAGCACCCGGAGTGCACATCTTCACTGCCGAGCACCCCACCGAAATACAGGAACGACGCCAGTTTGAGATGTGCCGACCTGTCAGAATTGGCGAGGAATGTTGGATTGGCGGCGACGTAACCATCTGCCCGGGAGTGACCATTGGCGACCGAACAGTCATCGGTGCCGGCAGCGTCGTCACCCGCGACATTCCAGCCGACTGTGTAGCAGTGGGCAATCCCTGTCGGGTAGTAAAGAAAGTGAACGTTTTCGTTAAGCCATAAGAGCAGAACCGAATTTATTCGAGTTATGCCTTGGCGAGAAAAGGTCGGATGAAATTCAACATTCCCATGCAGCCGAGAGCAGAGTGACGCTCGCGTCATTGTTCTAATCTTATCCCTAACTGGCGTAAGAGGTAGTTACTGGAGTGCATGCCGCAATCTTTCGAGTGCCTCACTGATGACCGAGCGCGGCGCAGCAATGTTCATGCGCATAAAACCTGTGCCGCCTGTGCCGAACATCTCGCCATCATTGAGAGCCAGATGAGCCTTGTTGACGAAGAGATTGATAAGTTCTCGGTGGCTTAAATTCAGTTTGCGGCAGTCGAGCCACACGAGGAATGATGCCTGCGGTCGCATGGGGTGTATTGAGGGCAGATATTTTCGGCAATATGCCTCTACAAACAACACGTTCTTCTCTACATATTTCAGCATCTGCTGTCGCCATTGCTCGCCTTTCGTGAATGCAGCAATGGTGGCTATGGGTGCAAAGATATGTGGCTCGTTGAGTTCGTTTGCCTCCATCCATCCATAGAATTTTTTTCTTATCTCATTATTAATGACGATGGCATAACTGCTCACTATGCCTGCGATGTTGAATGTCTTCGATGGTGCCCCGAAGGTTATACTTATCTCCGCAGCCTCTTCCGACACCGTGGCAAATGGTGTGTGGCGGTGGCCAAAGAGTGTCATGTCACAATGTATTTCATCGCTTATCACCAGCACTCCATATCTGTGGCACACGTTTGCGAGTCTTTTCAGCGTGTCAGAACTCCATACTGTTCCACCCGGGTTGTGCGGGTTGCTCAGTATGAGCATACGGCACTTGCTGTCACTCATCAGTATGCGCTCCAGTCCGTCAATGTCCATTTCGTATCTTCCCTCGTGAGTGAGAATGAGAGGATTGCCCACCACCTCCCTGCCGTTGCCCATCGGTGTGAGCCTGAAAGGATGATACACCGGAGGCTGTATTACAACCTTCTCGTCATCCTTAAGAAAAACGTTGATAGCCATGCCTATTCCCTTCACTATTCCAGGTATGTATGTGAGCCATTCGCGCTGCACATGCCACCCGTGATGAGTTCCTATCCAACGGATAACCGCAGGCCAGTAGCCAGCAGGTTCTACAGTATATCCGAAAAGCGAATGGTCCAGGCGCTGCCTTATAGCATCAGTAATAAATGCGGGAGTCTCCCAGTCCATATCTGCAACCCACAGAGGCAGCAAGTCACTACGTCCGTAACGCTCACCGAGCACCCCGTGCTTGAGGTCTCCAGAGCCCGTGCGGTCTATTATCTTGTCAAAATCGTATCTCATCCTAATGCTTGTATTATATCTTCATATATATCATCCACGTCCTCCAGTCCTACGGAGATTCTTATAGTGGTGTCTCTAACATCCATTTCCTTGCGCTCTTCGTCGGTGAAATTACCGAAGATTGTTGATGCGGGATGAATGGCGAGCGTGCGGTTATCGAAGAGGTTGGTGGCTCGCTTTATCAGTTTCAAGTTATTAATGAAACTGAAACACCGTTCACGGTCGTTGAGATCGATAGTAAGCATCGCGCCTGCAGTCTTTCCAAATTGTTCGTGTGCTATCTCATGATAAGGGTTGTCGGGCAGTCCTACATATCCCACACTCTTTATTTGCTCTATGCCTTTCAACTTCTTTGCCAGTAGCAAGGCATTGCTGCTTTGTACGGCATACCTTGCATGCAGCGTCTCCAGTCCAATGGTCTGCATGTATGCCGCATGCGGTGTCATATACGCCCCAAGATTAAAAAGCATCTCTTGGGAAATGCTTTGTCGGAAACTCTCAGGTGCAGAATAATCGATGACAAGTCCGCCTAGCGATGTTGCCCCTCCTGAAACATATTTCGTGCTTGACACTAGTTCTATGTCCACTCCAAGGTTGTGCAGTTGGTGTTCTGTGAAAGGAATCATCGTGGAGTCTGCCACCAGCGGCACGTTATGCCTGTGGGCTATGTCGGCGAGTATCTTTAGCGGTGCCACTTCCAGTTGCGGGTTAGTCATTATCTCAAGGAAGATGCAACAGACACTATCGTCCATAGCATCCGCTACTTCCTCAGGTTTCGTCAAATCCACTCTCTTTGTTCTCACACCGAAACGCTTCAGCGTTGTGTTCATTAACGCTACGGTGTTTCCGAAGAGATGACGCGACGTGATGATGGTTCTTCCCTGACCGCTAAGTGCTATCAGCGTGTTGCTTATTGCTGCCATTCCAGAGTTGAATGCTGTCACATTGCTTGCTCTGGTGATATCTTTCACTTTGTTCTCCAGATGTGTGACGGTGGGGTTCATTGTCCTCGAATAGTCAGGTTCAACAATCAGTCCCCTGAAAGTGTCGCTCATCGTTTGTGCATCCTCAAACTCGTATGCCACAGAGTTATACACTGGAATGCTCAACGCACCGTATGGGTCGCGGTGAGCGAAAGTTGTGTGAATTGCTTTTGTCTGCTTTCTCATATCTATCATTGTTATCCAACATGTTGCAAAAATAGGAAGAAAACGTCAAACTCCCAACTCTCAGCTCCCAACTCCTAACTCCCAAACTCTATAAATACCACGATTATGGTATGCTTTCTACCATGTTCGGGCGATGAAAAATACCATTAACCGTGTATTTCACAATCAATGAAATCGCCGTAACTTTGCACCCAGAAACTTAATCACAAATTATAAACAGAGAAAGATTATGAAAAAAACTAGTTTATACATGTGCTTCACCAGCCGAATGTGTTGCTGTTGCAGCGTTATTTACATGATGGGAAGAAGGAGCGAGAACGATAAACAACATATATATAATAATAAAAGGTATAGGACAAATGAAAAAGACATTATACACCATAGCATCTATCTTGCTGTTGCAAGTTAACGCCATTCAGGCACAAACACAAACCATAGGCATCAAGGCACCAACTTTCGTTCGCCCATTGGTGGAACGATGGATTGCAGAGTATCAGAAAACAGATAATAGCCTCGACTTCTCATTTACACAAACCAAGCAGGATAACACCATCAGTTTCGTAGTTTCTTCTGCACAGCAGGAAAACTCAGATATAAACAGCACTTTTTACTTTGGACGTTATGCCATTGTTCCATTTACGTCTAAAGACTCTGAGGCCGCAGAACTTATCGCCAAGAAACCACTAAACGACAAACGAATAAAGAGAATCTTCTTTATCAAGGATGATATCTCCGACGAGAAAGAAGAGAAAATAGAGAGTCAACTGCACATATATACTGGCAACAACAGCCTTTCCGTATCGAGACCTTATGCCGCACGCTACAAGTTAACGGCAGCCGACTATAAAGGAAAGCGCATATCAGGCGATGATAAATACCTGCCACAAGCAGTCGGGAAAGACCCTTTAGGCATCGGTCTCGCAGCACTGCCTAATATCTATGACCTAAGCAGTAGACAACTGAAACCAGAAATACAACTGGCATCACTCGACACAGACAAGAAGAGCGAGCAAGCACTTCGGTCATCTCTCGACGATCTGTTGCAACAACTCGAAGAACATGAAATCACAGGTATCGACGTAGAAAAATTTGGCATCAACGTAAAACACTTGACACCAGAACTGCGAAAATTCATCACGTGGGTGCTGCAAGAAGGTGACTCATATCTCCATGAATACGGACTTCTGACACTGTCGCAGAAAGACGCAATAGCACAACTCCACAACCTTGGAACAGAAGAACTTGCTCGTGTGGAGAATAAATAAAGAGATTTTATCTATAGTTTTTTAATTGCACCGTCTCCGTGAACTCCCTCTTCTTTGTGCGCTCCGTGTGCGAAGCGGCAAAAAAAGAAGGGGGGAGGGGGATGGTAGTACCTCAACATATTAATGAAATGAAAAAGATTGTTTATTATATTATTCTGTTTCTGTTGCCAACAACCGTTATGGCACAGACAACGATTACAGGACATGTGAAGGATGCACGCACGGGAGAGGAACTTATTGGCGCTACACTGTTGCCAAAAAACTCATCAGAACTCGGGGCTGTGACCGACATCAACGGAAACTTTACGCTGAAGACAAATGTAGAGTTGCCACTGACACTGAGCGTGCAGTTCGTGGGTTATCGCTCGACAGAAGTAGATGTCTATGATGCAGACGAACCACTTGAGATAGAACTCCTTGCTGGAGGCAACAAGATAAATGAAGTAGTTGTAGTAGGCTACGGCGTGCAGAAACGTCTCGAACTCACAAGTGCCATCTCCAGTGTGGGCAGTGATGTGCTACATCAACAGAATAATTCTGTTGAAAGTGCCTTGCAGGGTGCTGTGGCAGGACTTAACGTAACGCAGACATCAGGTCAACCAGGTGCAGCCAGTATCATACGCATACGTGGAGGCAACTCCATCACTGGTGGCAACGAGCCACTATATGTAATCGACGGCTTCATTGTATATAATGACCCAGCAGCAACACGTACGGGCGCCAAGACGAGTGATGCTACGCTAGACCCTCTGGCTTTCCTCAATCCCTCTGACATAGAGTCAATAGAGGTACTGAAAGACGTTTCGGCAACAGCCATATATGGTACTCGCGGAGCCAATGGTGTAATTATTATTACCACAAAGAAAGGCTCGCACGGACGTAACAACCTCAACTATAATGCCACTTTCGGATGGAGCAGCATAGGAAAGAAACTCAAATACCTCAACGCTCAGCAGTGGGTGGGCCTTTGGAATGAATTGTATGATAATGGCGAGGTGGGTTATCACATCGACACTCCAACCGAGAGTTACGACTGGCAGGATGCAGCCTTGCGCACAGGATTCTCACAGGAACACCAACTGTCCGCTGTTGGTGGCGATAATGTATCGCGTTATAGCCTAAGTGGTGGTTATAAGAGTCAGGACGGCATTGTGAAGGGCACGGGACTCAAGCGTTATGTGGGTCGTGCCAACTACGAGCGCAACATCTTTCCAACGCTGTTGGTGGGAGTCAACGCCAACGGAGCATATAACAAAATAACAGGTGTGGCAGACAATAGCGGCAGCATGTTCTCACCAAGTCCGTGGGTGGCTGCTATCTCGCACACTCCTTATACGCCTATTTATAACGAAGACGGATCTTACAACTATGACCCTACACCCACAAGTGTTGACATATACAACGGACGCGTAGGTAATCCTATCAGTGACCTTGAGAATACCAAGGCCGAAACAGAAAACACACGTTTCATAGGAACAGGTTTCGCAGAGTGGACAGTAATACCGCAGTTGAAACTGAAAGCAAGTCTTGGTGCAGATATCTCAAACACCCGACAAAACTATTATGCTCCGTCATATACCACAGGTGGCCTTGCAAACAATGGTTATGCCTCGGTGGGACAAACAAAGACCACCACTTGGCAAACGGAATATACAGCAACATATAGTAATGTTTTCAAACGCGTTCATTCTCTGAACGTATTGGTTGGATATACTGCACAGCAAACCGACCGCAGCAGCGTTGCAACAACAGCATATGGATTCAGCAACGATGCAACAGGATATGACAATTTGGGTGCTGCAGCAACTACATTGCCTTCGGTGAGTAGTCATTACATCTCTACCTTGCAGTCGTGGATAGGTCGCGTGAACTACAGTTATGACTCCCGTTATAATGCTTCGCTCACGCTACGTGCCGATGGTTCCAGCCGCTTTGCCAAGGATCACCGCTGGGGGGTGTTCCCGTCGCTGGGTCTGTCGTGGAACATAGACCGTGAGAAGTGGCTCCGTTTGGGCAAAGATGTTGACTATTTGCAGTTGCGTGCCTCTGTAGGAACAGTGGGAAATCAGGAGATTGGTGACTATCAGTTTGCTGCTAATGTGGTGCCGCGCACCGTTATTATCAACGGACACCAAGCAACAAGTTATATCATTGCCAACAAGTCGAATGCCGACTTGAAATGGGAAACCACCACTTCATACAATTTGGGAGTGGGTGCAGGATTCTTCCAAAACCGTCTCACCGTAACACTTGATGCATATTATAAGAAGACAAACGATCTCTTGCTGGATGTGCCGGTAGAGCAGGTGACAGGTTTCAATACCGTGCTTCGTAATGTTGGTTCGGTAACAAATAAGGGTGTGGAACTCGAAATAGGCGGTGTACTTATTGACAACAAGAACTGGAAGTGGAATGTTAATGCCAATATAGCCCATAACAAGAACGAAGTGACCAGCCTTGGTGACTCGGAATACTTCCTTCCTGACTTTGCATCAGTGGGAACTTTACAATACATCAATCCTCTGATAGTAAAGGTGGGCGAGCCTCTTGGCACTTTTTATGGCTATCGCTTCAAAGGAATAATCCAAAAGGATGAGGATCTGAGCGGCCTACCAGCACAGACTATCTCGACAGTAGAGCCAGGTAACCCCAAGTTTGAAGATATCAATAACGATGGTGTGGTGAATGAGCAAGACCGTGTGGTGCTGGGTAACATTCAGCCGAAGTTTACTTATGGTTTTAATAGCAAAGTTGTTTATAAGAACTTTGACCTTTTTGTGAGTCTCAGTGGCAGTTATGGCAACAAACTTTTCAATGCACTTGCTTGCCGTTTGGACAGAGGCAATGGTTACTATTATAATCCTTTGGCAGAGGTGGCAGATCGATGGACAGCGACAAATCCCAGCAATACCATTCAGAAAGCAAGCAGTGCGACATCAATATATGCTGATGACCGTTTCGTGGAAAACGCAAGTTACTTGAAGTTCCGCAACATACAGTTGGGTTATACCCTGCCTCTGAAACAATTGACAAAGGATGCTCGCCTGCGAATTTATGTCTCGTTGCAGAATTTCTTCACAATAACCAACTACAGCGGTTACGACCCAGAGGCAAACCGCAACGGTATTGACGAGACAAGCGCCTTGTATCAGGGTGTTGATTATGGTGCTTATCCTGCTGCAAAGACGGTGTTGGTTGGATTTAACGTGACGTTATAATTACTAAACAAGAAAACAATGAAAAAGATTCATATATTTGCGGCAGCAATATTGCTTAGCAGTTGCGCCGATTTGGAACAGAGTTCCATTAGTTCTATTGACAAAGACAATTTCTATCAGAGCAAGGAGGATATTGAGACTGCTGTTAACGGCATCTATCAGGAGTTCACGGTGGATGGCTTCTATGGTATGTTCAACAACCAGAGTATATACATCAACGATTTGCAGACGGACTATGTAAAGGCGGGTGCACAAACCAACTCAGCGCATATTCGCGAGTTAAGCAACTTTGCTGTGCAGCCTACAAATGTGTTTGTTAGTTATGCGTGGGAGGAGCATTATACGGCTATTAACCGTGCGAATGTTGTGATTGATAAGGTTAGCAATGCTTCATGGTTAGATGAACAGTCGAAGCAGAACTATATCAATGAGGCGCGTTTTCTGCGTGGTTTCATGTATTTCAACCTTGTGCGTTACTTTGGCGGTGTGCCGATAGTGTTGCATGACGGAGAGGGCGAGGGTGCTCCGCGCAATAGTGTTGACGAGGTATATGAGCAGATAGTTGCAGACCTCACGGCAGGCGAGAATCTTCCTGCCAACTATACCACGTTGGACAGCAAGGCATCAAGTCTGGCTGCATCGGCACTGCTTTCAAAAGTTTATCTCGTGTGGGCTCAGACGAGCAGTGAGAAGGGCAGGGCAAACCAAAACGAATATTACCAGAATGCAATTGCCTATGCCGATAAGGTGATAAGTTCAGGCAGGTACAGCCTGCTGGATAAATTCATCGACAACTGGTCGGTAGATAAGAAGAACGGTGCGGAGCATATATTCTCGATTGAACACGACCGAACTATCAACGGCAACGTGTCGGGTCACTGTACTTTCGCTACAAACTGGAGCAACTCTGAACCTGTGCTGCTTGCTACCAGCGACAAGTATTACGAACAGACGGACCCTCATGACCAGCGACGTGACGGCTCATGGGCGAAGCGCCTGTATAATCCGAACACTGGTGAGGACTTCGAGTTTACGATACCTCGTTTCCGCAAGTATATAGACTCGCTCAACTATGCAAACCCTTCTTCTGCAGGAAATGCTGCGGGACAATCGACGAACACCACCATTATCCGTTATGCTGAGGTGTTGCTCATCAAGGCTGAGGCAGAGAACGAACTGAACGGTCCTACTACAGCGGCATACGACGCAATCAATCAGGTGCGCCGACGTGCATATTGGAGTCCGTATGAAAACATACAGAAAACACCCTCTGACGGTTCTGATCTCAATCTTTCAGGACTTACAAAGGAAGAGTTTCGTGAGCGCTTGCGCGAGGAGCGTCGCCTTGAGTTTGTTCTTGAAGGACAACGTTGGTTCGACCTCATTCGCTGGCATATACTTATAAAATATGTAAAGGCAAACACTCCAAGCAACGCAGAGATACTGGGCACACAGACAACCAAGGCGCAGAATGTATCAAAGAAAAACTATCTGTTGCCTTTGCCGCAAGACCAGATAATACTTAATCCGAACTTAAAGCAAAACTGGGGTTATAGCGGTGAAACGGATGAAGGCCCTTACGGAGCGGAGTTTGAATAACAATAATAAATAATGAGTAGTTAAACACCAAACATCATAATGAACATGAAACAGATAATAAAGACAACATTGGCAGTCGTAGCACTTGCCACATTGACAAGTGAGATAGCATATGCCCAGCAGACAGTGGCAAGTAGCAAACGTGAGCGAGTGCTTCAGGTGCTCGATCAGAGTCGCCCTAACGAGTATGTGCCGGCAGCATTCTTCCTGCACTTCGAGAATAAACTGGGACGTAAGGCGGTGCAGGACCACAAGGATTTCTATCGTGCCACAGATATGGATTTCGTGAAGGTGTTCTATGAGATTGTCGTTCCACATGTCGAGATAAACAGCGGTAAGGACTGGGAGAAAGTGCCTGTATATGGAGAGGACTTTTTTGAACCTCAGGTGGCTGTCATTGAGGACTTGGCGCGTGAGTTTGGCAAGGAAGCGTTTATTCTGCCCACAGTTTATTCACCCTTGGCACTGGCCCATCAGACACTCGGTCGTGACAAAGACCTGAAGAAACTGGCAGAAGAGAACCCTGTAGCCTTTGGTAAGGCTATCAAAAACCTCTCACTTTCCATTGAGAACTATCTGCGCGCAGCCCGCAAGCGCGGTGCTGACGGCTTCTATGTGTCAAGTCAGGGCGGTGACGGCAACTCGCTTTCGCCGAAAATATGGAAAGAACAGGTGCGTCAATGGGACAAGCATGTGTCTGAGGTTGCAAATGAAATAGGTGAGATAAACATACTGCACATCTGCGACTACGGCACACCTTTCAAGAACGCTGAGGCTCTTTACGCCTTTGCTGACTATCCCGCAAGCATCATCAACGTGCCTCTGAATTTCTCAGATGGCTCGACTCTCAACCTCAAAGAGGCGCAGCAACGATTCGGTCGTCCAATCTTCGGAGGTCTGGAGCGACTGGGCGTAATTGCCACAGGAACGGTGGAGGAGGCAAAGAAGGCAGTTGACAAGGTTCTGGAGAATGCTCCTCAGAATTTTATTCTCGGTGCCGACTGCACAGTTCCTGGCGATACTGACTGGGACAAGTTGCGTGCCGTTATCGACTATGCGCACAATTGGCGCATAACACACAATAAGTAACCATGCTTTCCGTTTAATAAATTAATGAAACAAACTATTATTTGGATTGGCGCCCTCATCGTGGGCGCCATCCTTGGATTATTACGGATAGAGTGGCTCGACGCCACTATGAATTTCATAGCCACCGTCTATACGCGCCTGTTTCAGTTGCTCGCAGTCCCAACTATAGCATTGGCGGTGACCACAACACTCGCCTCGTTCGGAAAGCAGAAAGAAACGCGACAAATATTCGTAAGAACTATGGGCTACACGCTGCTTACCACGATTATCGCTGCCGTCGTGGGACTGCTCCTTTACGTTGCCATTCAGCCAGGAAACATACCGACAGATGCTCTTGCAGGACAAACAGCAATACCAGCGGCAGGCGAAGACGGCGTCACCTACCACGACCACATCCTCTCAGTTATTCCCAACAACATCGTGCAACCATTCCTTTCAGGGAATGTTCTCAGCATCCTTATCATAGCATTTGCCGTCGGATTAGGGCTTGCAAGACTGAAGGAATCCGAACAGAAGACAGCGGTGATAAACCTGCTGCAGGGATTACAGCAACTGCTCTTCCTACTCATACGATGGCTCGTATGGACCCTGCCGCTCGGTATTGTCGCCTTTGCCGCACAGTTGTCATCCCAGGTGTCTGCAGGAGTGGCGCTCGACTCCGTCGGAAAGTATATAATTGTCATTCTTGCGGGCAATCTCGTTCAGTTCTTTGTGGTGTTGCCGCTGTTCTTGCTTCTACGCGGTCGCAACCCGATAAAGGTGCTTAGCGCCATGATGCCGGCAGTACTGACGGCACTCTTCACCAAGAGTTCGGCCGCCACCCTGCCAGTAACCATAGACAGCGCCGAGCAGCGACTGGGAGTAAGCAGCAAAGTGGCCAGATTCGTGCTACCCATCTGCACCACCATTAACATGAACGGATGTGCTGCTTTCATACTTGTGACATCGCTTTTCGTGATGCAGAACGGAGGTATTGGTCTCTCATGGACAACAATGCTGGTATGGGTCCTTGTTTCTGTGGTGGCTGCTGTCGGCAACGCGGGCGTACCAATGGGGTGCTTCTTCCTAACGCTGTCGCTTATGTCGGGCATCGGTGCTCCTATAGCAGTACTCGGCATAATACTCCCCATATATACGATTATTGACATGATAGAGACAGCAGAGAATGTTTGGAGTGACTCCTGCGTGGCTGCAGTAGTAGAAAAAGACATGAAAAGAAAGGGCATTTAAGCCAATAAAAAGGCTGTCTGTCTGACCATTATAATACTTCTTTTTAAGCGTTTTGTAACTTCTTGGTATTCAAACAGATAAAAGTGACCGAACAAAATTAATAACTTTGTTGAACAATCTTATTAACTTTGTTCGGTCATTAAGCATCTCTTGCATTGTCAAAAGCCATCTCTTGCAATGCGATATGTGCTTTTTGACATTCTCACTCCATAATGACTGAGAGGTAAAAGGTGATATTTGGCACAGTCATTAGCACCCCCTTCACCTTTCTTCTGGTTGAATTTCATCCGACCCCCTTGCCTCGGCATAGCCAAACAAGTTCGGACTCTGCTCTCGGCTGCATGGAAACATTGGATTTCATCCGACCTTTTCTCGCCAAGGCATAACTCGAATAAATTCGGTTCTGCTCTTATGGCTTAACGAAAACGTTCATCAGGAAATTGTTGACAGGCATGTACCTGGAATGTACGAGAAATCCTTTGTCAGAATACCAAATTTAGTTTGTCGTTATGCCGTTTCTTATAAGGGAAACACAAATTCTTTATTTGACAGACATTTAAATTGAACTTTTTATGTATCTTTGCAAAGTATTTTGATTAAACTACTCAACTTTCGCAAGTTGAAGGAGTTAAGTTTGCGAAACTTCAGTTAAACTATTAAACTATGAAAATCTTATTTATTGGAGGAACGGGAACGATAAGCAGTGCTATCACCCGACTGGTGGCCCAGCAGGGGCATGAACTGTATCTGCTGAACCGAGGCAACCGCAACGAGGGATTGCCAGAGAACGTGAAAACGATAGTGGCGGACATAGAGAATGAGCAGGAAGTGGCACAGAAACTGGAGGGCATGGAGTTCGACGCTGTGTGCGACTTCATCGGTTTTGTGCCGTCGCAGGTGGAGCGCGACATCCGGCTCTTCAGCGGAAAGACTCACCAGTACATATATATAAGTTCGGCATCGGCATACAACAAGCCGGCACGCAGCCATGTGATTACCGAGGGAACGACGCTTGCGAACCCTCACTGGGAGTACTCGCGCAACAAGATAGCATGTGAGGAACTGCTCTGGCGCGAGTATCGCGAGAACGCTTTCCCTGTGACGATAGTGCGCCCAAGCCATACCTACTGCGAGCGCAGTGTGCCTGTGGGACTGCACGGAACGAAGGGCAGTTACCAGGTGTTGCGCCGTATGATGGAGGGGAAGCCTGTTCTGATTCATGGTGACGGTTCGTCGCTGTGGACACTGACGTGGAACGAGGACTTTGCCGTTGGCTTCGCAGGACTCATTGGCAACCCACAGGCTATAGGCGAGGCGTTCCAGATAACGAGCGACGAGCAACTGTCGTGGAACCAGATATATGGTGCTGTGGCGCGTGCGCTGGGAGTGGAGTTGAAGCCGTATTATGTCTCGTCGGCATTTCTGGCAGAGGTGGGTCCCAAGGAGTACGACATCGAAGGCAACCTTCTTGGCGACAAGGCACTCACGGTGGTGTTCGACAACTCGAAACTTAAACGCGTTGTGCCGGAGTTCCGCCCGCATGTGGGATTCGACGAGGGCGTAAGACTAGCCGTGGATTATGTTCTCACTCATAAGGAGTGCCAGACAGAAGACCTCGACTTCGACCAGTGGTGCGACAAGGTCATCGATGCTTTGGAGAATGCCAAGCGCTGCTTAAAGGCTTGAATAGTAGCATTTCCAGTCTAAAAATTTGCAGATAATAGTTTTTTTTACGATATTTGCAGAACAAACCAAATATTAATAAAACTGAGACTTATGACAGACGACATCAACAATCCTATCGGAACACCTCCAATTCCTGGCGAGACACCGCCCGTTCCACCAGTACCAGAACCACCAACACCACCAGTGCCAGAGCCACCAGTGCCTGAACCTGCTATACCGGAAGTACCGGAAACACCGGCAATTCCTGATGCTCCGGCAGTTCCTGAGGCACCTGTAGCGCCCGAAGCACCCGTTGCTCCCGAGCCAGTTATACCTGAAACTCCTTCAGTTCCTGAGACTCCAGTAGTTCCGGAAGCGCCTGTGGCGCCCGAAGCACCCGTTGCTCCTGAACCAGTTATACCTGAAACGCCTTCAGTTCCTGAGACTCCAGTAGTTCTTGAGGCACCAGTTACGCCCGAAGCACCCGTTGCTCCCGAGCCAGTGATACCAGAAACCCCTTCAGTTCCTGAGTCTCCAGTAGTTCCGGAGGCGCCAGTTGTGCATGAAGCACCCGTTGCTCCTGAGCCGGTTATACCTGAAACGCCTTCAGTTCCTGAGACTCCAGTAGTTCCGGAAGCACCTGTGGCACCCGAAGCACCCGTTGCTCCCGAGCCAGTGATACCAGAAACCCCTTCAGTTCCTGAGTCTCCAGTAGTTTCTGAAGCACCGGTAACGCCCGAAACACCATCTGTACCAGAGACTCCTGCGATGCCTGAGGCTACAATAGTTGCACCAGCGGCTCCTGAACCACAGGCAGTACCAAAGCCAGAACCTCCCAAACCCGCTACTTCTGCTGCTCCGGCAACGCCTAAGGCTGCACCGCGCCCAACGCAACCTTACGTTCAGCCAAAGAAGAAAAGCAATGTGGGCCTCATCATTGGCATATTGTTAGCATTGTTGCTGTTGCTCGGCGGTATCGGAGGTGCCGTTTATTACTTCTTCTTAAGAGACAAAGGAACAGGCATTGAAGTTGTTGATGACAATAAAGATGGCACAGACAAGATAGATAATGCCACCAAGACCGACAACGGAACGACTGACAGCAACTTCGGAGTGAATAACAACGAAGGTGATGACAACGTTCAGAACGGTAATGAAAATGAAGGTGATGACAACAATGGCGGCATCAACGAGGGCGAAAACATCGATAATCAGAACATAGACGAGATAGAAAAGGAAGCGAATCGTCAGCCGCAGCCAAGCGTTCAGGACGTTCCTTCGCTGCCAAAGCAGACAACATCGCCAGCAACATCGACGTCAAAGCCAAAGACAACAAACAAGAAGTCGAGCAACTACAACACGCAGAAGAAAAAGACATACACACAGCCAAACAACTCGAACAACAGTTCTCAAGAGGTGGAGAAGTCAAGTTCAAGCAAGCGTGGCTGGCATATAGAACGACTTGAGTGATGTCTTAAAGATAATCAATAAGCATGTCCCACACGGCAATGATGTGGCAGATGGAGCCCACAAGGACAAAGAAATGGAACACCGTGTGCATGTATTTCCGCTTATTGAGACTATAGAACACCGCCCCGGTGATGTAGGCAACGCCCTCCGCGATGATCCACACCACCGAGGCGGCGCTTACACTATGGAGCAGCGGACCGAAAGCGACGAGCACAGAGAGGCCCATCAACACGAAACATGCGGTCTCTAAGTAACTGTGGTCGCTCAACTTGCAGAAAGAGACGATGGTTCCCGCAATGGCGGCAATCCATATAAAAAGAAACAGTGACCATCCCCAATAACCCTCCTGGCGCAGAGCGATGAGCGTTATTGGCGAGTAACTGCCTGCAATGTGCCAGTAGATGGCGGCGTGGTCCCACTTGCGCAGCCGCTCTTTCCACTTTGACCACGCACTAAGACTATGATAAACCGTGCTGGCAAGGTATGACATCAGCATGCCGAAGAGGTAAAGAATGATGCCCGCCGTTGCCCATCCGTTACCTTTTGCAAAGCACATATACAGGAAAATAGAACCAACGGCGACACCTATCAAGATGCCGCCGGCATGGCTCCATGAGTTCCAAAGTTCTTCTTTATGATTGAAGTGAATTCTTCTCATTCTGACGCTGGTGCCGCAGGTGCTGGAGCAGGAGCGGGCGCAGGTGCCGGAGCGGGTGCTGCCGAAGGTGCCGCAGCAGGTGCTTCTGCTGCCGGTGCAGGCTTTCCGCCCTCTGTCGCTGTCGATGAGCCACTTTCGGTGCTGCTTGCCTCTGTCGAGGTCTCGCCGCCTTCACCTTCTGTACTCTCGGTCTTTGCCACGGCTGGCTTGTAAGTCTTTATCGCAGCCTGCTGTTGCTCGCGCGAGAGTTGCTTTCCCGACTTGTCGAAACCAAGCAGGGCGCGCTGTCTTCCGGTCACCTTGTCAATGACAGCAACGAAGAAGAGGTCGCCCTCGCGGCTCACATTACCTTGTGCCAGAGCCTCGATGGTGAGGTTTGAGGTGTTCATGCGGTAGAGCCCTTGCCGTGTCTTGCCGTCGGCATCGGTAGGAGTGGTGGTGGCGGTGAGCATCAGGTACTCTTTGTCGGGAGACAATACCGCCTCGCGGATGCCCGCATTGAGATCTTCGTCATTATAATATATCGCAGCGTCGTCGGTGAGACTGCTGAAAGTAACCTCGTCGAGCATCTTCGTCTTACCGTCGAACTTATAGAGGTGCCCACCGTTAAGATAGAAGAGGCAATGACGGCGTTCGTCGGGGAACTTCGCCACAAAGCCGGTACCTTTGGGCAGTCGCTGTTCCAGACTGTCAAGGGCTTCGCTTACGGGCAGCGATTTACCGTTGCCTGTTGCCCCGGAAGAGCATTTGAAAAGGGAAACGACGATTATGATAACAAGCAGACATGCGCCTGCCATGGCTCCAATGGCCCATAGCCGTTGTTTCTGGGGATGCTTAATAAGTTGTTTAATGTCCATTTATATTGTTGTTGTTTATGATTCGTGAGAGGGTGTCGTTGTTGCGATGGCATCGCAACATACGGGACTTTTGAATCGCGGCACACGAGGCAGTGGCTTGCGGCACACGGGGCAGTGGCTTGCGGCAATCGTCAGTCGGCGATGGTGAAGTCGAGTTGTCGTTTCTCGATATTCGCGCGTGCCACCACGATGCGGATGGGGTCGCCCAGTTGGTATTTGTGATGACGGCGACGGCCCACGAGCATATAGTTCTTCTCGTCAAAGTCGTAGTAATCGTCGTCAAGGTCGTGCATGGATACCATTCCCTCGCAGTGGTTTTCGTCTATTTCGGCATAGATGCCGTAACTTGTTATGCCGCTGATGTGTGCGTCATACTCGTTGCCTATCTTGTCTTCCATGAACTCCACCATCTTATACTTGATGGAGTCGCGCTCTGCCTGCTGTGCCAGTGCCTCCATGTCGCTCGAGTGTTCGCACAGTTCCTCGTAGTGGTCTTTGTTTGCCGAGCGTCCGCCTTCTTGATAGCGTGTGAGCAGACGGTGCACCATGGTGTCGGGGAAGCGGCGTATGGGCGACGTGAAGTGGGTGTAGTAGTCGAATGCCAGTCCGTAATGCCCGATGTTGTGCACACTGTACTTAGCCTTCATCATTGCTCTGAGAGCCACCATCTCAATGACGTTCTGCTCGCGCTTGCCGTTAATGTCGTCCATGAGTTGGTTGAGCGAGCGTGATATCTGCCCTTTCGTTCCTGCTGTCTTTATCTTGTATCCGAAACGTGTGATGAACTGTGAGAGGTCTTCTAGTTTCTTCGGGTCTGGCTGATCGTGTATTCGGTAGGGCAGCGTCTTTGCTTTCTTGCCCTTGGGCACCTTTCCTATGCTCTCTGCCACGGTGCGGTTGGCGAGCAGCATGAACTCCTCGATGAGTTTGTTTGCGTCTTTCGACTTCTTATAGAATGCCCTTGTAGGCTTTCCTTTCTCGTCAACATCGAAGTGAAGTTCCTCGCGGTCGAATTTCACTGCTCCGTTCTTGAAGCGTTTCTCGCGCAGTTTCTTTGCCAGAGCGTCCAGCACCAGCAGTCCGCATGCCAGTTGAGGCGACACATTGGCATCACCACAGTTGACGGGCTTGTTGGTCTTGGCCTTCTCCAGGTCTTTCACGTGGATGGGCGCCGGCTCGCCGGTGCCGTCCTTCACACCATTCTTCTCCAGGATGTCCTGCACCTCCTCATAGGCGAAGCGGTGGTCGCTCTTTATCACGGTGTGCACCAGTCGCCACGACTTTATGTTCGCCTCGGAGTCGAGATTGAACACCACGCTGTAGCACAGTTTCTCCTCGTCGGGTCGGAGCGAGCAGATGAAGTTGCACAGGCGTTCGGGAAGCATCGGTATGGTGCGGTCAACGAGATAAACGCTTGTTGCGCGTTTCTGAGCCTCTTTGTCTATTATCGAGCCTTCTTTTACGTAGTGTGACACGTCGGCGATGTGCACTCCCACCTCCCACAACTGTGTGTTTGATGATTTCTCCGTGGAGTCAGAGGATTTCTTTCCTGTGCTTATCTGCCTGATGCTCAGTGCGTCGTCGAAGTCCTTGGCATCGTATGGGTCGATGGTGCATGTCATGACATCGCGGAAATCCTCGCGCCGTGCAATCTCTTCTGGTGTTATGGCAGGGTCTATTTTCTCTGCGGCAGCCTCCACGAACTTAGGATATTTGTATGGAAGTCCATACTGTGCGAGAATGGCGTGCATCTCGGTGTTGTTCTCTCCCACCTTTCCGAGCACGTCAACCACCTCTCCCACGATGTTCTTATCTTCGGACGAAGGCCAGTGGGTGATGCGCACCACCGCCTTGTCGCCGTCTTTTCCGCCCTTGAGTTTTTTCTTAGGGATGAAGATGTCGTGTGTGAAGATGTTGGAATTGCTGATGAGGAAGGCGAAGTCGCGCTCCACCTTGAGGCGTCCCACGAACTCGTCGTGCGCCCTCTTTACTATCTCTATCACCATTGCCTCCTTGATGTGCTTCTCCCTTCGCGCCATCATCGTCACCTTGACGCGGTCACCGTTGAGGGCGAAGAGCGAGTTGCGCTCTGCCACGAACACCGGTTTGTCGGAGCCGTCGGCGATGAACGAGTTCTTTCCGTTGGCTTTTCTGATGAATGTTCCCTCTACTGTCTGTCCCTGGGTGTTAAGTCTATAAGAGTTTTCCGACACCTTGCTGAGGAAGTCGTCCCATGCCATTTCCTCCATGATGTCGATGGCAAGCATCTTCTCAGGATGCGTTGCAAGATGCAGTTGTTTGAAAACTTGTTTCAGACTGTAAGTCTCGTTGGGATTGGTCTGGAAGAATGTGGACAGCATCTCCACCAATCTTTTCTTCGTGAGGCGTTTGCCTCTGTTCTTTCCCTTTGCCATAAGCCAATAGAGTTGATAACCAAGTGCGAAGATAGTATTTTTTTCTGATTAAATCATAAAATAATCTTATAATTTCACTTTTTTTTGAATGATTGTGTGTTTTCTGCTTATACGAAAGCGATTTTTGTTCATAAAAGGCAAAATAAAGTCATTTTTGTTCACATACTCATTTTTTCTTATTAACTTTATGTAAATATGTTCCATGAAGTTAGGCTGCACCTTAACAATAAAAATAAAACTGTTTTTATTTTGTATTGTCTTCGGTTTGCACTAACTTTGCAGCCATGAAAATTCTTATTACAGGTGCCACAGGATTCATAGGCAGTTTCATTGTTGAAGAGGCGTTGAACCGTGGCATGGAGGTGTGGGCTGCCGTGAGAGGCACCAGTTCGAGACAATATCTCACCGACGAGCGTATCAACTTCATTGAACTGAACCTCGACAGTGAGAAGCAACTGCGCACTGCACTCGCTCCACATAAGTTCGATTATGTGGTGCATGCTGCCGGTGTGACCAAATGTCTCAACCGTAACGATTTCTTCCGCGTGAACACCGAGGGTACGAAACACCTTGTCAATGTGCTGCTTTCGCTCGAGATGCCGATGAAGAAGTTCGTCTATCTGAGCAGTCTGAGCGTCTTCGGACCTGCACGCGAGCAAATGCCCTACACCGAGATAACAGACAAAGACACTCCCGTTCCGAACACAGCGTACGGACAGAGCAAGTTGGCGGCAGAGAATTTCCTTCACCAGCAGGAGTCGTTGCCATACGTCATACTGCGCCCGACGGGTGTCTATGGACCGCGCGAACGCGACTATTTCATGATGGCCAAGAGCATCAAGAGCCATGTTGACTTCGCTGTGGGCTACCAACCGCAGATAATCACTTTCGTCTATGTTGCCGATGTGGTGCAGGCAGTGTTCCTGGCACTGGAGCGGGGACCTGTGGGCGGGCACTATTTCCTTACCGACGGACGCAGTTACTCGTCGCAGATGTTCAGCAACCTGCTGAAGAAATATCTTGGAGTACGCGGTCTGTTGCGCATCAAGGCACCGCTGCCGGTATTGCGCGGAGTGACGTTCCTCGGCGAGCGTTACAGCCGCATCACACGCAAGATAACAGCACTCAACGACGATAAATACAATATTATGAGACAGCGCAACTGGCTCTGTGACATCACTCCCGCACGCGAGGAACTGGGCTATCAGCCTACGGTGGAACTCGAGGAGGGTGTGCGACGTGCTGTAGAGTGGTATAAAGAGAACCACTGGTTATAGTTTTTCAGGAGAAACAGCGTCTATGAAATTCAACATCAAGAAATATTTTACTACAGACAAGAAACCACTGAAAGGACTTCTGGCAGTGGAATGGGTGGTGATGGCCTATCTGCTGCTCACCACGGTGGTCATTCTTTTCTGCTATACCGATGTCGTTAACCCCAAGGCAATGCTGTGGGGACGTGCACGGGTGATTACTCTCACCGCAGCATTGTGGGCAGTCTATCGCATGTGGCCATGCCGCGTGACCCTCTCGCTGCGCGTCTTTGCGCAGTTGGCACTGCTCTCATGGTGGTATCCCGACACTTACGAGATAAACCGCATGTTCCCCAATCTTGACCATCTGTTTGCCTCTTGGGAGCAGAGTCTGTTCGGTTGCCAGCCAGCATTGCTGTTCTCACAGGCCATACCGAGCCATGTCTTCAGCGAACTGATGGACCTCGGCTATGCCTCCTACTACCCGATGATAGCGTTGGTGCTGCTGTTCTACTTCCTTGCTCGTTACGAGGAGTTCCATCGTGCGGCATTCGTGGTGCTCGGTTCGTTCTTCCTCTACTACGTCATTTTTATTTTTGTACCTGTCGTAGGACCTACATTCTATTTCAATGCCGTTGGAGTTGATCAGATAGCAAAGGGCATTTTTCCTGACCTCGGGCTATATTTCAACAACCATCAGGACTGTCTGCCGTCGCCGGGCGATGTCAATGGCGTGTTCTATCAGTTGGTGGAGAGTGCCAAGGAGGCAGGCGAGCGACCCACTGCGGCATTCCCCAGCAGTCATGTGGGCTGCAGCACGGTGCTGATGCTGCTTGCGCTGCACTCCAGGAAACGCTGGATAGTATGGTTGTTGCTGCCGCTTTACGTACTGCTTTGCTTCGCTACGGTTTACATTCAGGCTCACTATGCCATCGATGCCATTGCAGGATTGCTGACGGGCGTAGTCTTCTATTTCGTACTGATGTTTGTATCTAAAAAGTTAAAGAATTAAGACTGGGGAAAAAGAAAACCAAATGAAAAAGAGTTACGTTTCTTTTGTTGCATTGCTACTGGTTGCAACGCTTGCAACGAGTTGTTTCCGTGCCCGAGTGACAACGCGCAGGACAACCCAAGAACAGCCCGCCACGGTTGAGACAAAGCAGGAACCTGCTGTCCGCGAGGTGCGCAGGACACAGACAACCGACCGCTTCGACATTCCCGCTCCGCTGCTCGACCGCGCAGAGAAGATACTGGTGAGGAAAGCATACACAGCATCTTACAATGATGACATGCGTATTCCTAACTGGGTGGCGTGGGAACTGACGCGTGAACATGCCACGGGTAAGGTGAAAAGACCCAACCGCGCGTTCCACGAAGACTATGACGTGAGTGCTCCGCGTGCCACTTATAGCGACTATCGCGACTGTGGATGGAGCAAGGGACACATGTGCCCTGCGGGTGACAACAAATGGGACAGCGAGGCGATGTACGACACGTTCTTGCTCACCAACATCTGCCCGCAAGACTATACTCTGAACAGTGGCTACTGGAACTCGGTGGAAATGAGGTGCCGCCACTGGGCAGAGCGCTACGGAAGCGTGCTCATCGTGTGCGGACCAATACTCGAAGGCGACCGTCACGAGACCATTGGCGACAACCATATCGTGGTTCCCGAGGCGTTTTTCAAGGTCGTTGTGACTCTCGAAGACGAGCCAAAAGGTGTGGGGTTCATCTGTCCTAACACCGACGAACACCTCAGCGACGAGCAGTGCATGACATCAATTAGCGAGGTGGAGCGCATCACTGGCATCACCTTCTTCCCGCATTTGGATAAGGAAATATCAAAAAAAGTAAAGGAGGAAGTGTCTAAGTTCTAAACATTCAGAGACACATAGTCTATCGATTAACGCCAACGTTGTGACCGTTCTTCACAACGTAGCGGCGCTCAAACTCCTCACGGGTGCGCTTCCAGCGGTCGTGAGTCCACAGATAAATGGAGGGATTGCGGCGTATGCTGTCCTCCAGGCGCGCGAAGTACTGCCGTGTCAGTTCTCCATGCTCCATCTTCGAGGGTTCGCGCGTCATCAGTTGATACTTGAAGACATACTGTCCGCGGCGCGGACGCTCCACTTCAATGAAGAAAACGGCGTTGTTCATCTTGCTCATAATGCGCTCTGCACCCGTGAACACTGGCGTTTCCTGATTCAGGAAATCTACCCACAGGTGTATGTTCTCCCACTTAGGAGCCTGGTCGGCGATATATCCGAACAGCGTCTTTCGTCCCTCACGACGATAACTGACAAGGTATCTCAGAATGTCTTTCTTAGGAATGCACACGCCGCGCATTGCCTGGCGAATCTCAATGAACAGGCGGTCGAACATCTTGTTGTTCAGCGGATGGTAAATGAGTCCGCACACTGCTGCCAGCGATGTGGCCTTGCTGCCTCTGTCAACAGCACGGAATCCCCATGATGTAAGTCCAAGGTCGGAGGCTGAAAGATACTCCCAGTTGCCGTGGTGTCCAAGTATTCCGGCGCAGTCTTGTCCCTCGGCGAAACACTGTTCCACCACGTCCATTCCCTCGAAGCGCACATGCTTCATGAATGTCTCGTCGCTTACGCTGATGAGTTTCAGGGTCTCCACGAAGTAGTCGCACAGCCATCGGTAGAACTTACGCTCTATCTCCTTGCGCTCTTCCTCGCTTTTCTCGGGGAAAGAGTTGGCAAGATTTTTCTTCACCACGCGCTTCCTGTAGCCCACTATATAATATATAATAAGGTAAAAGAAGTCGGCTATCACGTAAAGAGCGCGATAGGGAAGCAGCGAAATGGCGTAAAACAATGTCCTGACTACTGTGTACATATTGTAATTAAGCCTTGAATTTCATTCGACCTTTTCTTACCTCGGCATAGCCAAACAAGTTTGGACTCTGCTCTCGGCTGCATGAAAACGTTGGTCTTTTATTTCACAACACTGGTGAGGGGGTTCTTCACTCCGTGCATGCCGTTGAGGAACGCCTTGGCAGAGCCGAAGCGCAGGAACATGTCGAGCCGCACGGGCACGTGATTCTTGTCGTCGGTGACGTAGAAGCGCACAATCTCCTTCCATTTACCCTTCTCCTGTTCCATATACGAGAGTTCCAGACAGCGGTATTTCTTGCCGTTGTCTGCCTTCACCGTCGATTTGCCGCGGTAGCGCAGTATGGCGTTGTCCACGCTGTTGCCGTCGGCAATGGGGAACTTCACTTCATGTCCTTTGGTCCAGTTTGTGGGGTCGAAGTTGCGTGCTCTGAGGAAGATGCTCAGCATGTCATAGACGCACTCCTTCTTAGAAGAGTTCATCCAACTGTGTGTGCCGTCCTTGCGTTGACGGTGCTGGCGCATCTTTGTCAGTCCTCCGCCGTAGGTGTACCATACCTCGTCAACCACATATCGTTTTCCCTCGTTGGCACCCTTGCGAAAATACAGTGGCACCAAATCGGGAGTGCAGTAGGTGAGCAGTGTGTCGCGCAGCACAAACATCTTGTCTGCTTTGTCGTTGCCTCTGGTCACCAGCGAAGCGCGATAGGCTTCCTTTCCCTTGAAATAAGACTTATAGACCGACATAGAGGCCGACCCAGCCTTCACCCATACGAACTTCCAGTTGTAATAGACGTTGTATGAGAGAGCCTCACCCGACTCGAATGCCGTGTTGCGGAACGTGCACTGGGCGGAGGCACCAATGGCAAAGGCCATAGCAATGATTATCGAGAATACAAACTTTTTCATAATTAATAAATTTAATTTTTGCACGACTCGCTCTTAAAAGCGAGTAGAGAAGTATAGGAGTTTTACCCTTTTACTTTTTTACCCTTATTTTTACCTTCTTACTTTTTTACCTTTTTACTTTTTTACCTTTACGTGTTCGGAACATACTCTATGCCTTTTTCACGGGCTCTTTTTATATTTCTGTTCCTTATCTTCTTGTCTTTGTCGGGCTTTTGCTTCACTATCACCGACGGCTTTTGCTGAGTGAGCGGTCTTGCGGTGGGCGACCACGACAGCGGGATGTCCCATTTTGCCTTGCACTCCAGAGCCTCGTGATAGTAGTACACCTCTTCTGCCTGTCTGTTCTCGGCGTAGCAGCCAGTGTCCCACACGCCGTTGTTGTTGTCGTCAACAAAGAGCCGCATGTAGTAAGTGCCGGGATTGACGTAGAAGAACTCTGCAGTACTGTTGGCGGTGGTCACCTTCTTCACGGGATTGCCGCTCTTGTCGAGCAACTGCACTACGAGGTTCTTGCCTTCAAGTCCGCCGATGTTCACTATCACCGTGCTGTAGTCATCGTTCGACTTCACCTTAAATCCTTGTTTGAACGATTTTGCGGCGTGTCCATATATGTCGATGAAGGCGGCAGAGTCAACCTCGAAACTGTATTCTATGTCTGGCCGCCACTCGCCGAGGATGTCATAGATGCGCTCCGATCCGCTGCGTTTCTGCAGCACGAAGGGCGAGCGATACCACAGAGAGTCGATCTTTGAATACAGGTGAATGGCGCTGCTGTCCACCTTTTGCAGCGGAACGTCGAACGCTATCCATGGATTCTGGTCGGGAGCCAGTTCGGGATTGACGTTGTATTTTGGTCTCAGCGCCTCTGCGGGCATCACAGTCTCGAACGGGTCACCACGTTTCTCGGCCTTGTCTTGCTTCTTCTTCCACTCTTCATACTTCTTCTGCTCGCGCTTCATGCGTTTCTCGTAGGTGTCGCGCGACACCAGCGACAGGGTGTCTGTTCGCGGTTGCAGCACTCCGAGGGTGTCGGTGGCCATATAACTGAGGGCTATTGTCAGCGTGTCGCGGTTTATCAGCGTGGAGTCGCGCAGCCAGTAGGTCAGCGTGTCCATGTGTTCGCTCTTCTCTATGATGAAGGCATCGCGGTCGTCAAAGTCCATTCCGCGCACCTCGGGCATCTCTCCGCCGTAACTATAGAATAGCGTGAAGCGGTTAGCCTCTTTCCTCTCGCTCTTCAGCAGGTAGCGGTCTGTCTGCACCTCGGTGAATGCGCGCAGCACGATGTCGTCGGGCATGTAGCGGGTATATTCAACTCTCTCGATGTCCTTGATGCGCAGCGAGTCGAGCCAGATGGTGTCTTGTCTCACGTCGGGTCTCGACCATGGTGTCACAATGTCGTGGGTGAATGCCAGTTCCTCGCTTTTCTGCGTGAAGCGGAAGTCGCCGTCGGCATCCATCAGGGCGTAGATGCGGTAGTCGCCTGGCGCTATGCCGCGTATCACGAAGCGTCCGCGGCTGTCGGTGCGGCTCACTCTTAGCATCGGCTCTTTTTGGAACGCTGAGTCGGCTTGGTTGGAGTAGAGTCCCACGAGGATGCCTTTTATCGGCTCCAGGTTCTCTGCCTCGAGCACATGTCCCGACACTTCAAGGGTGTCTATTTTGTCGCCTGTGGAGAAACTGTAGGTGTAGTTGCCCATGGGGTTTCCCTCGTTGTTGTCGGTTATGGCATCGCTGAAGTCGATGGTGTAGGTGGTATTGGGTACGAGCGAGTCTTTCAGTTCTACCTTTATCTGCTTTCCGGCGGTCTTAATCTCGGGCATTTCCATTTGCGGAGGGCACACCACCACCTTCTCCTGCGCGTTTTCCAGTTTCACATATTCGTCGAAGAAGATGCTTATCTTTCGTGATGTCACGCCTACGGAGTTGTCGGCGGGCGTGGCACCAATCACCTTCGGCGGTGTCTCGTCGTACCATCCGCCGTCGGGATTGCCCATTCTGGCGCATGAAGAGAGCACAAGCAGTGCAAGGCAAAGTGGCCACACCACTCTGCTCATCATCACTCGCTTATCGTCTCTAAACACTTTCTTCATGACTCTTTGACTTCTTTCTCTACCGAAAGTTTATTTTCTTATACTCCAGCAGCATCCCCTCCTCTCATGAAAGGTCTTTGGAGCGACCAGCCCTCCCCCTCGGGGAGATGGAGAGGGGGGTTAGTTCATCGCCAGCAACTGGTCGATATGCTCGCGGCTGTTGCTCAGTCGGGGCACCTTGTTCTGGCCTCCCAGTTTGCCCCTCGACTTCATCCACTCCTCGAAGAGTCCGTGGTGAGCCTCTATTATCTCAAGATGTTGCAGCGTGATGTCCTTATATCGTTTCGCCTCGTAGTCGCTGTTTATCTCCTGCAGTTTCTTGTCGAGCAGGTCGCTGAAGCGTTCCAGCGAGTCGGGACTCTTGGAGAACTCTATCAGCCACTGGTGGCGGCACTTCGCGTTGCCGTCCATGAACACCGGGGCGGCGGTATATTCCAGCACCTCGGCACCCGTCTCGTGGCATGCGTAGGCAAGTCCTTGCTCGGCATTGTCAACGATGAGTTCCTCGCCGAAGGCATTGATGAAGTGCTTTGTGCGCCCGGTGATGACAAACTTATACGGTTTCACGCTGGTGAAGCGCACCGTGTCGCCGATGACATAGCGCCACAAGCCGCACGTGGTGCTGATAACCATAGCGTAGTTGACACCCACCTCCACTCCTTCGAGCGGCACAATGCACGGCTGCTTCTCCGGTTCCAGTTGCTGGCGAGCCATTCCCGCCGAGGCGATGGCATCGGGGAACTTGTCCATAGGAATGAACTCGTAGAACACCCCGTAGTCGAGCATCAGTTGCATCGACGAGTCCGAAGGGTCGTTCTGCAGTCCGAAGAATCCCTCGCTGGCGTTATATGTCTCCATATAGTGCATGTCGGGCGACGTGATGAGTTGCTCATATTGCTTGCGGTAGGGCGTGAACGCCACGCCACCGTGGAAGAACACCTCCAGATTTGGCCACACCTCGTTAAGGTGTTGCTTGCCAGAGAGTTCCATAACTCGCATCAGTACCGAGAGCATCCACGACGGAACACCGCTCAGGTTGGTCACGTTCTTGTCTATCGTCTCGTGCGCTATGCGGTCGCGTTTCAGTTCGAAGTCGCTCAGAAGCGCCGTCTTCTTGCTTGGCACTCGCACGAAGTTGGCCATCGGGTTGATGTTCTCAATGAGGATTGCGCTGAGGTCTCCCACCAGCGAGCCGGGCAGATTGTAATTCGGTGAGTGGCTTCCGCCGAGGATAAGGGCACGTCCGTCGAACAACTTGCTTTTCGGGTTGTTGGCCAGATACATAGCCACGGCATCCTTGCCGCCCTGATAGTGCATCGACTGAAGTCCCTCCGCGCTCACCGGGATGAACTTCGACTTATCGTTGGTTGTTCCCGACGACTTGGCATACCATTTCACCTGCCCCGGCCACAGCACGCTCTGCTCGCCGTGACGCATGCGGTCGATGTCGCCCTTCAACTCCTCGTAGGTGTTCAGCGGCACCATGCCGGCGAAATCATCATAGTTCTTTATCGAGTTGAAAGAGTGCTTCTGCCCGTATTCCGTGTTCCTGCCGCGCTCCACGAGGTGCTCCAACGCCTTCTGTTGCAACTGCAACGGCGCGCTGTTATGCAGCAGCAGTTTCTTCTGTCGCGGCACAAACACATTCCTAATAATTCCTGTTAGACTCATTTTAAATAATTCTACAGTCAGGTATTGATTTCTTTTCCGCCTGCAAAGTTAGTGCAAACCGAGCGAAATACAAAAAGAATTCATTCTTTTTTATTGCCGAGGTGCAGCCTAACTTCATGGAGTGAGGAGACATAAAGTTACGATTAAGTGAGCGAAAAACCAAATATAATATGGTTTTTCCGAGCGTGAGTAATTTCAACCCAATATCAAGGTTGGGTTAAAGTTAGTGCAAACCGAGCGAAATACAAAAAGAATTCATTCTTTTTTTATTGCCGAGGTGCAGCCTAACTTCATGGAGCAAAGCGACATAAAGTTACGATTATATACAAAAAAAGTACAATGTTCCCCAAATGCTGTTCACGATGTATCCCCGCCCCTGTAGGGGAGGGGCAGGGGTGGGGTCAGTGTTTTTTTCCACACACAAACAGACTTCTATATCCTTTTATTTCTTTACATAATATCACTGACCCCACCCCTTACCCCTCCCCTACAGGGGCGGGGAGTCATTAGCAATGAGAAAATAAAATGTATAATTACCTTTGCGATTCTCAAAGATATCAATCGCGATTCCCATAGATATCCAATGAGATTCTAACTGATGCCAAACCGCGAGACAATGTTATTAACTTTGTTGAACAAAGTTATTAAGATTGTCGAACAAAGTTAATAAAATTGTTGAACAAAGTTAATAACTTTGTTGTCCCATTTGTATCTTCTTGAAATCCAAGTGGTTATAAAAGGGGTTCTCGGAGGTGCTTAATCGAGTCTCAGGAACTATAATTCCGTTTGTTGAAAGTTATATTTTTAGTAGCCTTTGAGCAAACTCCCATAGGACGATGCCTGCCGTGACGGAGACGTTGAGCGAGTGCTTGGTGCCGTACTGCGGTATCTCGATGCAGCCGTCGCTATGGTCGATAACCTCTTGATGCACGCCCTTCACCTCGTTGCCGAAGACGATGGCGCAGCCCGCTGACGGGTTTTCGGTGCTGAACAGGGGCAGGGTGTCGATGTCGCCAAGCATTGTCGAGCCTTCGCATTGCTCGATGGAATAGACGAGGATGCCTTTCTTGTGCAGGTATTCAACGGCTTCGAGTGCCGTCGGGAAATATTTCCATGCCACGCTGTCCTCGCCTCCGAGCGCCGTCTTGTGTATCTCGGGATGAGGCGGAGTGGCGGTGATGCCACACAACAGCACTTCCTCGACGCGGAAAGCGTCGCTCGTGCGGAACACCGAACCGATGTTATACATCGAGCGCACATCGTCGAGCACCACCGTGAGGGGCATCTTCGCAGCCTCGCGGAAGTCCTCCACCGACAGGCGGTGCATCTCTATTGTTCGTAGTTTGCGCATAAAAATTGACCCCTCTCCGTCTCCCCCGAGGGGGAGGGATGTGAGTTTATGAGGGCGTGAGTTAATTGTTTTTACTTTTACAGGTTTAGAGTTTAGAAGTGTAGAAGTATTGGAGTTTTACTTTTTTACCTTTTTACTCTTTTACTCTTTTTTCACTTTGTATGCCAGCGCATACGCCTTGATTTGCTTTACCATTGCCAGCAGACCGTTGGAGCGGGTGGGGGAGAGGTGTTCGCGCAGCCCGATGCGGTCGATGAAATAGAGGTCGGCATCGAGAATCTCCTGCGGAGTGTGTCCGCTGAGCACGCGGATGAGCAGTGACACAATGCCCTTCACTATCAGTGCGTCGCTCTCTGCGGTAAACCACAGTGCCCCGTCACGGTAGTCGGCTTGCAGCCACACACGACTCTGGCAGCCGTCGATGAGGTTGCTTTCGGTTTTATACTTGTCGTCCAGCGGCTCCTGTTCGTTGCCGAGGTCGATGAGCAACTGGTATTTGTCCATCCAGTCTTCGAAGTCAGAGAACTCCTCAATAACTTCGTCTTGCAGTTCGTTTATATCTTTCATGTTCTTGTTAGTTAACAAGTTGACAAGTAGACGAGTTGACAAGTTGCTTGATTACATTTTCGGAGACAATAAACTCGTCTACTTGTCAACTCGTCTACTTGTCAACTTTAATTATCTTAAACAACTTATCACTTGGTCTCACTTTCTCGGGAACGGCGATGCTGACGCGTGTGCCTTGTCGGGCAACGCTTACGGGACCGTTGTCGCCGTGAATCTCATCGGGAGTGACGTAGATGACACCCGTTGTAGGACCGATGATAAGCATCTTGTCGCCAGGCTCGAACTCGCAAGCCTCGACGGTGAACTCCGCTACTCCCAGTTTAGAGAAGTATTTCACGCCCTTGCCAACATACTGCTTGCGCTCTGTTGCACTGCTGCCATACTCTGAGTTCCACTCGCCCAGTTGCTGCCCGAGGTAGTATCCGTCCCAGAAACCGCGGTTGAAGACGGTGGCGAGACGTGTGTCCCACTCGTCCTTCTTCTCAACGGTGAAGGTGCCGTCGAGCACCGCACGTATGGCTTCCTTATAGCATTTCACCACCGTATAGACATACTCGGCACTGCGGGCGCGGCCCTCTATCTTGAACACTCGCACGCCAGCAGCCATCATCTTGTCGATGAAACGGATGGTCTTCAGGTCCTTGGGACTCATGATGTACTTGTTGTCCACCTCCAGTTCGGTGCCTGTTTCGCGGTCGGTGACGATGTACGAGCGGCGGCACAGTTGCATGCATGCCCCGCGGTTGGCAGAGCGCATGGTGTTGTCGAGCGAGAGGTAGCACTTGCCGCTTATCGCCATGCACAGAGCACCGTGGCAGAACATCTCTATGCGCACAAGTTCTCCGTTGGGACCGCAGATGTTCTGTTCCACTATCTGCCTGTGAATCTCCGCCACCTGCTGCATGTTGAGTTCGCGGGCGAGCACCACTACATCGGCAAACTGTGCGTAGAAGCGCAGCGCCTCGATGTTAGAGATGTTTAGTTGGGTGGAGAGGTGCACCTCCTGTCCTATCTTACGGCAATAGGTCATCACCGCAATGTCGCTGGCAATGACTGCCGATATGCCAGCCTCGTGGGCAGCATCGACAATCTCGTGCATCGTCTCTATGTCCTCGCCATAGATGATGGTGTTCACGGTGAGGTAAGTCTTTATGCCGTGCTCGTTGCATTCGCGTGCAATGTCGCGCAGGTCGTCGATGGTGAAATGGTTGGCACTGTGCGACCGCATGTTCAGTTGTCCTATGCCGAAATACACCGAGTCGGCCCCCGCTTGTATCGCGGCGGCAAGACTCTCGCGGCTCCCTACGGGCGCCATTATCTCGAAATCTCTTTCGTCTGTTCCCTGCATAGGGACAAACTCCTTATTTATATCGTTGTTCATATATTATAAATTCACAAGTCTGATTTCATTTTGTTTCTCGGATGATGCATCAGTATCTCCTCGCGCAGCGTCTTTGTGCTCACATGGGTGTAAATCTCGGTGGTTCCGATGTTCTCATGACCCAGCATCGCCTGTATCGCCCGCAGGTCGGCACCGCCCTCAAGCAGAGCCGTGGCGAAGGAGTGGCGCAGCGTATGAGGCGATATGGTCTTCTCTATTCCCGCCTCTTTTGCGTAGTTCTTAATGAATATCAGCACCATGGTGCGCGTCAGATGAGCCCCTCGGCGGTTCAGGAACACATAGTCCTCCTCGCCAGGTTTTATCGTCATGCGGCATCTGTCGTCAAACCACAACTTGAGTTCCTTGATGGCGCGGTCGGAGATTGGCACCAGCCTTTCTTTGCTTCCTTTGCCGAAGACGCGGATGAAATGCTCGTCAAGATAAAGATTCGACAGCGGAAGGTTCACCAGTTCGCTCACTCGCAGGCCGCAAGAGAACAGCATCTCTATGATGGCGCGGTTGCGGTGGCCTTCCCACTTGGAGAGGTCGATGGCCGCTTCCAGCATGTCAACCTCCTCTGTTGACAGCACTTCGGGCAGGTGTTTGCCCGTCTGCGGACTCTCAAGGAGTTCCGAAGGGTCGTCCTCAAGGCGTCTGTCAAGCACCATGAAATGATAGAACGAGCGCACTCCGCTGAGTATTCGGCACTGAGACTTTGCACCGATGCCGATGTCATGGAGCGAGGCGGCAAACTGCTGGAGGTCTTCAAGTTTGGCATCCAGCGGACCGATGCCCTCGCCTTCGAGGAAGTCGAACAGTTTCTTGACATCACGCTGATAAGCCTCCAGCGTGTTCGGGGAGTATCCCCGTTGCAGCCGAAGGTACCTGTTGTAAGCCTTCATCAGGTCAGCGTTGCCGGACATGCTTTGATGTTTATTTGTTTCTGGAGACTATTCCTTGTCAACAAGTTCTCCCAGAAGTGTGGCGCTTGAAGAGCCGGTGATGCGCACACGCACCGTCTCGCCGATGTGATGGTTGCCCTTGTCGAACACCACCATCTTGTTCTGTTCGTTGCGACCGCACAGTTGTTCTCGCGAACGCTTTGAGAAGTTCTCCACCAGCACGTCAAACTCCTTGCCCACATCCTTACGGTTCTGCTCGGCAGAGATTTGCGTTTGCAGTTCTATCAGTTCGGAGAGTCTTCTTAGTTTCACCTCTTCGGGAACGTTGTCGGGCAGATGTTTCGAGGCGTATGTGCCGGGACGTTCAGAATATTTGAACATGAACGCCGAGTCGTAGCCCACCTCGCGCATCAGCGACAGCGACAACTGGTGGTCCTCCTCCGTCTCATCGTGATAACCCACGAAGATGTCGGTTGACAGTCCGCAGTCGGGGATGATGCGGCGAATGGCAGCCACACGGTCGAGATACCACTCGCGTGTGTATTTGCGGTTCATCAGTTTCAGTATGCGGTTGCTTCCGCTCTGCACCGGCAGGTGTATGTGCTTGCAAACGTTTGGCATGTCGGCAATCACCTGCAGTGTCTCGTCGCTCATGTCCTTGGGGTGTGATGTGGTGAAGCGGATGCGCATATCAGGTGCTTCGAGTGCCACAAGCCTCAGCAATTCGGCAAAAGTAATGTCTGTACTCCCGCACTTCTGCACTCCTGCACTCCTGTACTCCTTCACTCCTTCACTCCTGTAAGAGTTAACATTCTGTCCGAGCAATGTCACTTCGCGGTATCCACGTTCCCGCAGGTCGCGCACCTCGCGCAGTATGCTCTCAACATCACGGCTGCGCTCGCGGCCTCGGGTGTACGGCACGATGCAGTAATGGCAGAAGTTGTTGCATCCGCGCATTATGCTCACATAGCCGCCAATCTTCGCTCCGAAGATGCGCTTCGGCACGATGTCGCGATATGTCTCGGTAGTTGAAAGTTCGATGTTCATTGCCTTGTGCCCCGTCTCTGCCTGCGCAATAAGGTCGGGCAGTGAGAGATAGGAGTCGGGACCAGCCACGAGGTCGGCATGATGGTTGTTGAGCAGGTCGTCCTTCACGCGCTCTGCCATGCAGCCGAGAACGCCGATTATCAGCGCTTTACGCTCAACATTCATCTTCTTGTTGCGCAGTGCGTTCAGTTCCTCAAGTCTGTGGTAAATCTTCTGCTCAGCATTGTCGCGCACCGAGCAGGTGTTGAGAAACACGGCATCGGCGTCTGCTATGTCGTCGCACACGTCATACCCAGCCATTTTCATCACCGATGCCACCACTTCAGAGTCGGCAACGTTCATCTGGCAACCGTATGTCTCGATAAACAGTTTCTTCATTAGTTGTATTATTTTGGTGCAAAGTTACGATTAAGTGAGCGAAAAACCAAATATAATATGGTTTTTCCGAGCGTGAGTAACTTCGCCACAATGTGGCAAAGTTAGTGTAAACCGAAAACAATACAAAATAAATACAAATTTATTTTTATTTTTGAGGTATTCATAATATGTTAAGAAAAAACCGTACCTTTGTCCTGGTATTAGTAATGCAGAACAAAAATGATTACGAATAAAAATGCTTTTTGGCTCTTGCTGATAGTATGCTCGCTGACGCTGCTTCCCTTCATAGGACTGTCAGACTATCATACTAAGGGCGAGCCGCGAGAGTCGATAGTTTCTTACAGTATGCTGGAAACAGGCAACTGGGTGCTGCCGCGCAATAACGGTGGCGAGATGGCATACAAACCACCATTCTTCCATTGGTGTGTAGCGGCGGTGTCTGCCGTTCGTGGCGGTGTCACCGAAGGTTCGTCGCGACTGCCTTCGGCACTGGCGCTGATAGCGATGACCATGGCAACGTTCTGCTTCTTCAGGAAACGCACTACCACCGCGCTGGCACTTACGGCATCGCTTGTCGCCTTTACCAGTTTCGAGTTGCACAAGGCGGGAGCCAACTGCCGTGTTGACATGGTGCTTACGGCACTCACCGTTTGTGCCCTCTATTGTCTGTACCGCTGGTATGAAAAGGGAATGCGCGGTGTGCCGCTATTGGCTATACTCCTTATGGGACTTGGCACTCTGACGAAAGGCCCTGTGGGCTCCATCATCCCCTGCCTTGTAATGGGTATATACATGCTGTTGAGGCGTGAGAACTTCTGGAAAGCCTTAGGTTGGCTGTCGCTGTTCGGAGTGCTGTCGTTCATCCCCTATGCATTGTGGTTTGTGGCAGCATGGCATCAGGGCGGTCAGGAGTTTCTCGACCTTATGTACGAAGAGAACATCGGCCGCATGACCAACACCATGAGTTATGACTCGTGTGTTGAGCCATGGTACTACAACTTCCTCGTCATTTTATCGGGATGGATTCCCTACACTCTGTTGGCTCTCCTTGCGCTGTTCCTCACGGGCTGTCTGAGGAATATCGGAAACCTATGGAACAAAAGCAAGATAAGCGCTGCGTGGAAGTCGCGCAACAATTCGCCGTTAGACCTTTTTGCGCTCACCAGCATAGTGACGATATTCGTGTTCTATTGCATTCCGCAAAGCAAACGCTCGGTCTATTTGATGCCTATCTATCCTTTCATGGGATATTTCATTGCAAGGATGATGATGTGGATGAGCGATTGGCGCACCAAGCCGCTGAACATATTCAACGGAACGCTTGCAACGCTCTCCATACTTCTTTTCGTTGCTTTTGTAGCATTGAAGTTTGTCGATGTTCCTGACACGATGTTCCATGGTCGTCACGCCCTTCAGAACCAGATGACTGTGGATGCGTTGAGCGGCATCAGCCAGTGGTGGCAGTTGCTGATAGTTGTCATCACCACCGCCATCGGAGTGTTGTGGTGGGTTTACCGCAAGCGCGTAAGCCGCGGTGTTATGGCGGTAGCGGCTACATTGGTGCTCGTGCTGGGCATTTATCTTTCGCTCGACGGAGTATATAATCCCACTGTACTGAATGTGAAGAGCATTAAGGAGGAGTGTGCCAGCATCAACCTTGCCGCACCTGCAGACAAGGGCAAACTGTACGAATATATGGAGGTGGGAGTGAAGGCAAAGGGCGACCCTGCCCATTTCTTTGAGGTTAACTTCTACCTGGGCAACCGCATCGGCAGTTTCCATCTTGAAAAACCGCAGCGCGGGTTCCTCCTAATCTCCGAAGCCGACTTCAAACTCAACGAAAAGCAGTTCACGGGCGAGGGCTATCGCTTCGAGAAACGCTATGAGGAGCCAAAACGTAAAATGCAGATTTACCGCTTCGAGAAGCAATGAAAAGAAAAAGGTGTTGGAGACTAATGATGTGACCCCGAAAAGTTGGACAATAAATTAAACATTAATTATTCAACTCTCTATAGTAGTGAGCTCGGTATTGTGCCGGGCTCATTCCTTTTAACCTCAATTTTAGTCTTTTATTGTTATAC